>ERZ889078.3296-NODE-3296-length-10777-cov-6.413822_pt1 | contig 10777 bp, 11 predicted proteins | sample MGYA00521266_ERZ889078 | MGnify/ENA primary metagenome ERZ889078 (study PRJEB32303, sample SAMEA104408618) | aquatic metagenome | biome: Brackish water; feature: Pelagic; material: water | place: Baltic Sea | collected 2014-06-16T06:34:00 | depth 76,534 m ... | reverse complement strand
GGACTATATCAGATGAGATAGCAGGACTATAAGAGTGATCTTCCTGATTATTATGAAGCCTAATTTGTTTCTCACCGTCTGCCCCATATCCGGCATATAATTGTTTGAGTATGATGTCTGGATTTTCTTGCCTGCTTGCGAGCAAATATCCTCGGCGTTTCATTAATAGACAATTATCGGTCATGCGGGATAGATCTTCCATCAGCTTTATGCTGTGGTTTGTAAAATCTGTCATGGTTGGGTGGGGCCACCAGTTACGATAATTTTCACCTGATTGGGCCGAAGTAAAGGACATAGGTGCTTGTCGGTCAATCAAGGCAACTTTATAACCTACTTGGGAGAGATAATATGCTGCCGCTATACCGGCAACACCCGCTCCGACCACGGTAACATCAAAAGAGTTGTCATTAGTATAATTAGCGTTCACGCAATAACTCCGAAATATATTGATTGCCAATTAGGATAATATGCTTATCAGCAAATCACATTTTTCCAATTGTGAATAGATCGTTGGCCTTTATTTTTTCATGTATAGTTTAGATATAGTACACAATACCATTTTCCAGCAGCGCATCTAAATAAATATTAGGCTCTGGAGCTGATGCGGGTACTATTTTTGAGCATAATAACCATGGTAAGAAACATCACAAATGGTGCCGTGGTAAGGAGCCCTCCGCCGTATTCAATCTATTTGTGGCTACATCATAGTGCGAAGATAAATATGCACAATTAAACTTAATGTGATCGCGTAAAAAATCCTGTCAGCGGCATCAGTATCGCTTTACATTTTAATGTAAGCCTTTTAATGTTGGCAAGATCTAAAGGGAAATACTTATGATCAAGCGTGCACTAAAATCCATCATCACCGCCAGTTTTATTTTTTCAGGCGCTGCTCTATGGGCCGGCGACGATCTACCCGCTGCTAGCCCTGATCGTATGCAAAGCCACATTGAGGCCCTCAGTAAGTTTGGTGCTAACAGTGACGGCGGCGTTGACCGTGTCGCTTACTCCGACGCTGACATTAAAGCCCGCGCCTATATCATTGCTAAAATGAAAAAAGCAGGACTTAAAGTGCATATCGATTATGCCGGTAATATTTTAGGCACACGTGCAGGTAAAAACTCAGCCCTGCCAGCCATCATGTTTGGCTCGCATATTGATAGCGTGCCCGGCGGCGGCAATTATGACGGGGATGTGGGTGTTGTAGGTGCCTTGGAAACGGTCGAACTTTTAAACACAGCCAATATCACAACCGATCACCCGCTTGAGATGGTTATTTTTGCCGATGAAGAAGGCGGCACGGTTGGTAGCATGGCGATGGCGGGCATACTCTCTGAGGCAGCACTCGGTGATGTCTCCGCATCCGGTTATACACGCGGAGAAGGCGTTGACCGCTTGGGCGGCGACCAGTCGCGCTTAAAAGACGCCAAGCGCAGCACACCCATTCATGCTTTTATGGAGCTGCATATCGAACAGGGTGGTTTTCTCGAAGCAAAAAAACTTAACATCGGCATTGTAGAAGGTATCGTTGGAATTCGCTGGTGGAATGTGATCGTGGAAGGCACCGCCAACCACGGCGGCACAACACCCATGCCCGGGCGGCATGATGCGCTGGTGGCAGCGTCAAAATTGGTGATCGCCATCAGTGAGCGCGCAACAGGCATGCAGGGCAATCAAGTTGCAACAGTTGGAAAGATATCGGCTTTCCCCGGAGCGCCAAATGTTATTCCAGGCAAGGTTGAGTTTTCACTGGAAATTCGTGATCTGGACAGCGCAAAGATACAGCATGTTTTTCAGGTTATTCAGGACGAGGCAAAAAAACTGGAAGACACTTTGGGCGTAAAAATATCTTTTCAAGCCTCCAATGTGAATATCCATCCTGCACCGACAAACACTGTGGTGCGCACTCTGATCGAAGACTCGATCAAAGGACTAAACCTTAGTTACCAGTATATGCCATCTGGCGCCGGGCATGACGCGCAAGATATGGCTCCCATCACACCTACCGGTATGATTTTCGTGCCAAGCATAGGCGGCATAAGTCATTCGCCAAAGGAATATACTTTGCCGCGCGATATGGCGAACGGGGCCGATGTGCTGTTCCACACGCTTTTAAAACTCGATAAGACCAACTTTTAACTATAGTACTGGCATAGACATCTAAACTACTTTAGATAATTTGATGGCTGTTAAAGGCTGCATCGTATATTGGGAGGGTGATGATGAAAAATATTCTTATACTGCTTGTTAGTTGTTTTGTGTTATTTGGCTGTAAAACTAAAGTCGAAATAAACCAAGAGCAAGAGGCTACGATTGCCGCCTATCACGACAATAGCGGGCGCGATGATATGCTCTCAGGTGGCGTCAAAATGATCCCCATTGAATCACCTATCGGCACCTTTAAGGTCTGGACCAAACGCACAGGCAACAACCCAACCAAAAAAGTGTTGCTTCTGCACGGCGGCCCTGGTGGTACCCATGAATATTTTGAAATATTTGACAGCTATTTTCCGGGTGAGAGCATTGAATATTATTATTACGATCAGCTTGGTTCGCTTCGCAGCGATCAACCAAACGATCCATCGCTTCTTGATCTCGCGCGCTACGTTGAAGAAGTTGAGCAGGTGCGCATCGCACTCGGCTTGAACAGTGATAATTTTTATCTTCTCGGTCATTCGTGGGGCGGCATGCTAGCGGCCGAATATGCACTTAAATATCAGCACAATATTAAAGGGCTGATTATTTCCAATATGATGATGAGCATCCCCGCCTATAATATTTATGCCCATGATGTGCTAATGCCAACGATGGATCAGGACGTGCTAGCGGAAGTCGTAAAATTTGAAGCTGATGAAGATTACAGCAATCCGCGCTATATGGAGCTGTTGATGGAGCATCATTATATCCTTCATGTACTTCGCATGCCACTCAACGAATGGCCTGAACCGGTTAATCGTGGTTTTTCTCACACCAATCCGGCGGTCTATGTGCCAATGCAAGGCCCAAGCGAACTGGGTGCGAGTGGAATTCTCGTTGAATGGGACCGCATGGCGGACTTAAAAAATATCACTGTGCCAACACTGGTGATCAGGGGCATGCATGATACGATGGACCCTGATCATATGGCGTGGGTAGCAACTGCTTTGCAAAATGGTCGCTTGTTAACCTGTGAAAATGGTAGCCATATGTCGATGTATGACGATAGTGCGACCTATTTTAAGGGTCTAGTCCAGTTCATTAATGATGTAGATAGCGGTGATTTTCTAAAATAAAAAGATCGCTTAAAGCGGGGCCAATTATGGCGTGCGAATATGTTTAGGGAAACTGAGATGAATGGTGGCGATGCGCTGATACAAACACTTGAAAATGCTGGTGTAGAAGTTTGTTTTACTAACCCCGGTACCTCAGAAATGCACATGGTAGGCGCACTTGATGCCTCAACAATAATGCGACCAATCCTTGTGCTGTTTGAAGGTGTGGCCTCAGGCGCTGCTGACGGATACGCGCGAATGGCTGAAAAACCTGCCTGTACATTGTTGCACTTAGGCCCCGGTCTATCAAATGCCATGGCAAATTTGCACAACGCACGCCGCGCTTTTTCCCCCGTGATAAATATTGTAGGCGACCACGCGGTTGACCATATAAAATTTGACACACCCCTCACTTCTGACGTTAAAGCCTATGCTTCAGCTTGTTCGCACTTCACCCATAACTCTCGCTCGTCAGAATTGATAGCAGAGGACGCGGCTAAAGTTGCAGCCCAAGCCATGTCCAAGCGCGGACAAATCGCAACACTCATCACCCACGCGGACCATGCTTGGGGTGCAGCCTCCGGCCCAGCGCCGATGCCAGCCATTAAAGCCGCCGAAATTCCCGGCTCGCAAACCATAAACATGATAGCCCAGACCCTTAAAGACAAAGGCAGTAAAGCCATTCTTTTACTTTCAGGCAAAGGTCTTTACGGTGATGGGCTTGCCTCTGTTGGCCGCATCTATGAAGCAACGGGTGTGCGGATTGTCGCTGAATCATTCCCTGCGCGCATGGAGCGCGGAGCAGGCACTGTGCCCTTGCAGCGCATGCCCTATTTCCCTGAAGACATTCGCGCATTTCTGAGCGGCGCTGAGACCATTATTCTGGTTGGTGGCAAAGTGCCAACATCCTTTTTCTCTTATGAAGGCCAAGAGAGCATCTGTGTGCCAAAGGGCACCGATGTCGTAACGCTCACCGCTGAAGATGAAGATATCAAAGGCAGCTTAGCCGCACTGGCTGATGCCCTTGGTGCGAACGCCCCTTGCAGTAAGCTTACACCCGCAACGACTATTCCAGCCCAAAGCGGCAAACTCACCCTGATGGGCATTGCCTCCAGTGTTAATCGTCACCTACCGGAGGGTGCTATAGTTAGCGATGAAAGCTGCACGTCCGGCGGTGCGCTTTACCCTGCTACATCGGGTGCTGCCAAACACAGTTGGCTAACACTCACAGGTGGCTCGATTGGCCAAGGTCTGCCGCTTGCTGTTGGTGCTGCGGTAGCGTGCCCTGACCAGAAAATTATCTGTTTGCACGGCGACGGCGGCGCTATGTATACGCTGCAAGCGCTCTGGACCCAAGCCCGGGAAAAACTCGATGTGGTGACAGTGATATTTTCCAACAGACGCTACTGCATTTTAGAAATTGAGGCCATGCGCACCGGCATTGCAAAAGGCGCAAGCCCTAATATTAAAGCCATGACGGAGCTTTCTAACCCCGATCTTGATTGGGTGGCACTGGCAAAGGGTATGGGTGTGTCCGCCACCAAAGCTGAAACGGCTGAAGAGTTTGAAGCACAGTTCAAAGCCGCGATTGATGGTAAAGGCCCATATCTCATTGAAGCGGTAATTGACCCCGTAACGGGTGTGTCTTGGGCGGACTAATCGCCGCCCTCCCTATTCGTCTTGGGGTTTTCGGGTGATGTCCTGATCATATTTCACATGCACCACGCGCTGAGGGAATGGGAATTCAATATCAGCGCGGTGGAACTTGTCCCAGATTGTCTCCATAATATCACTGGCAATGTTTGACACACCATTGTACGGGTCATTGATCCACATGCGCAACTCAAGGTCGACACCATCAGAGCCAAAGCCTTTTATCAGGCACCGCGATTCAGGGTATTTTAAAGTACGAGGATGCTCATTTGCCGCTTCGACCAGCAAGGCCATTGCAAGCTTCAAATCACTATCGTAGGAAATTTGTACAGGAATTTTACGACGGACGTTCTGATCACTATGAGTCCAATTCACCACCTGTTCGGTGATCATACTCTCATTTGGGATCAAAAATTCTGTGCCATCGCGCGTGATGACCGATGTATAGCGCGCCGCCATGCGATTGATAGTACCGTATGTATCCCCAATTTGAATAACGTCACCCGGTTTGATCGAGCGATCCATCACCAAAATGAGGCCAGAGATAAAGTTACCGACCACTTTTTGCAGACCAAAACCAATACCAACACCCAAGGCACCACCAAAGACCGCCAACGCGGTAAGGTCAATACCTGTGCTATTGAGTGCAATGAAAAAGGCGAGTGCTATAAGTATGGTACGACCCGTCTTTGTGATCAACACCCGCGCACTCGGCTGTAGGCCTTCAAATTTGCGCAATCGTGCGTCAATAAAGTCGGCAATCCGCAGAGCAAGCCACATCATGGCGGCAAAGGAACCAATGCCCGCAAAAATATCAAGCACACTGATACTGGTTTCACCAAGCGGCAGACGAGCATTGTCCAGCACTTGCAGCATCGGATCGAGCAGCCCAATAATATTAAGCGCGGCCACCGACCACACTAGAATGGCAATAATCCGTGCTAGTTCGCGGTTGGCAATCAGACCTGAGAAAGTACGAATTACAATCCACGCCGTAATAAGACTGGTAGCAAAACCAAGGATATATTGCGGGCCTTGGAGTGGCTCTAATAGTATTTGCGCTGTCCAAATAAGTGTTAAAGACAAGAGACCCATAATCAGCGGATAGAGAAAACGCCTGTCTGCCTTTTGCACCCAAGCATGCACTCCAAAGGCCAGCATCAGTCGACCATGCAGCCAACGAGTGGCATAGTGTGAAACTAGCAGAGCCACAATAATGATGGCTATTTCCAGCAAACGTTCTAGGTGGAAAAAGTTAACAACTGCCCACTGCCATAGATCGGTGGCGTAATCTTTTATTTGGTTGATGAGGCTTTGCTTTTCCATAATGCGACCTTACCTTCGATTTTTAAAAAAGTCGCGCAATATTTTTGTCGAGGCATTTGCTGCTATATCACCATAAATTTCAGGTCGGTGGTTGCAGGTCTTTTGATCGAATACTCGCGCGCCATTAATAGTACCGCCGCCTTTAACATCTTCCGCACCAAAATAAAGCCGCCTGATGCGAGCAAAAGCAATAGCCTGAGCGCACATGGCGCAGGGCTCAAGTGTCACATAGAGGTCACAGTCTATCAGCCGCTCGCTGCCTAATTTTTTGCAGGCTTGTCTAATGGCCAAGAGTTCTGCGTGCGCTGTTGGATCATGGTCGGTGATCACACGGTTATGCGCCGCACCAAGCACATCACCTGTCGGAGATACAACAACAGCGCCAATTGGCACCTCGCCCATAACAGAGGCTTTTTCGGCTTCTTTGAGCGCTCGCTCCATATGTGGAAATTTTTCTATCATAAAGGAAACTTAAGCTTATTGCTAAAGCTGTCAATCAAGATTATGGTGCGCCGCATGACAGAAGAAAATACAAATGAAACTATCAAAGGCGAACGTATTGCCAAGGTTCTCGCGCGTGCAGGCATAGCTTCGCGCCGCGAGATTGAACGCATGATCGAAGATGGCCGCATTGCGCTTGACGGCAAGGTGCTGCAATCGCCAGCGGTTTTAGTCAACAGTCTTGACGGCATCACGGTTGATAAAGAACCTATTGGCAAGGCCGAAGAAACACGTCTTTGGCGCTTTCACAAGCCCAAAGGCATGCTCACCACGCATAATGACCCGCAGCATCGCGCCACAGTTTTTGACAACCTGCCTGAGCATTTGCCGCGTGTTATATCGGTCGGTCGCCTTGATATGAATACCGAAGGTCTCTTGCTACTCACCAATGACGGCGAGCTTGCTCGCTGGCTTGAGCTGCCTGAAAATGCTATTGTGCGCACATACCGTGTTCGCGCCCACGGGTTCGTGAGAGAGCATCAGCTTAAAGCTTTGAAAAAAGGTGTGACCATTGAAGGTGTGCATTATGGCTCTATTGATGCCACGGTTGAGCGCGCAGACGCAGCCAATTGTTGGCTAAATGTCTCTATCAGCGAAGGTAAAAACCGCGAAGTACGCCGCGTCATGGAATATCTAGGTCTCAATGTGAATCGTCTGATTCGCACTAATTACGGCCCCTTCAGCATCGGCACTATCAAACGTCAAGCAACGGTTGAAGTGAACAGTAAGCAGCTAAGTGATGTGTTAAAAGATTTTTTTGCGCAACGCGGTCGCAGCGCCGCCGTTGAAGAAAAAACCAAACAAGACCCAAGTAAATGGGCCAAAGCCAAACCTAGAAAAACCAAACCTGGGGACAAAAAGCGTCACAAACCTCGTGAGGACACTGAGTTCAAGCCCAAAGTGAAGCGACCCAGAAGCAAACATAGTATTAGTTAATGCGCATCATTGCTGGCAAATACCGTGGACGAAAGCTTGAGACTCCAAGCGACATGGACGTGCGCCCGACCACCGATAAAATGCGTGAACGGGTTTTTTCCATGTTGCAGCATGCACGCTACCCTGCGCTACAGGGTGCGAATGTGCTGGATGTTTTTGCGGGCACAGGTGCGCTGGGCTTGGAAGCCCTATCACGTGGCGCATCCCATATAACCTTTGTCGAAAAAAGCCCAAAATCAATTGCTCTCTTAAATAAAAACATCTGCGCGATGAAGGTTGCGGGCAATGTCACGCTGATAAAAAGCCGCGCTACCAGCTTGCAAGCAGCACCCGCTGCCTGTGATATTATTTTCATGGACCCGCCTTATGGTCACGGTCTGCTGGCACCGAGCATTGCCTGTTTGCTCGAAGGCGGATGGTTAGCTGACGGCGGTGTTATCGTCGCTGAAATGAAAAGCGATGAAAATTTTGAAATGCCAACAGGACTGGCCATGATTGACGAGCGCAAGCAAGGCATTCAACGTGTGGTGTTTTTGAGCAGAGGTTAAGTGATTTTTGATTTTTAACGCTCATGCGCCGCTATGGCTACCAGCCTATCGGCTGCCTCACGCTTGGTCGGCACGCTCACTCGTCATAAGCTAATTATCCGAACCAGCTTGCTGGTGCGGCAAGGGCAAGGCCCGCCACGCGATAGCGTGCAAACCTGAGCGACGCTTGAGCGTGTAACCCTCGCCCCAATCTTACCTTAATTTACCACGCATTTGTCATGATCTCATCTTTTTTACGTCACAAGTAGCATCCATTGTGATTTATATCAAAGAAGGAGAAAAATGATGAACCCACTAACTTTCAGCGCAGATCTTATCGACGGTCTTTTAATGTTGGGACTCTTTGTTATTGCGGTCTCTGCCTTTATCATGAGCCGCAAGGCCAGTGATAATTGGAATGATGATACGCTCGCCAATCACTAAGTGCTTTTATTATCTTTACTCTAGGGTTGTCTTGACCAGCCATCGCTCGGTCACTGCTCCCCTTGTTTGATAATACTATCCAGCTCCACAATAGAAAATGTAAACTTTTGGACCGCTTTTGCGGTCCTTTTATGTGAAATATAACTCACAGCAAATTCTGAGTGCATGAGCCTCCGTATATGTCATATATTAAACGTCATTAAAATAATCTTTCTTATTGTTCCCTTTGTTTAAAAAAGGCATTAACGTACTGTACATGACAATGTTCGAAACCATAACCTACCAAGGCAAGAGTCTCACCTGCGTGCGCGGTGATCGGCATGTATTTGTCGATCTTAATTTCAGTGTATCTTCTGGGGAGATGCTTATACTCACAGGCCAAAACGGCAGCGGTAAATCAAGTTTACTCCGCGTCATGGCAGGGCTTATCACTCAGCGTAAGGGTGCGCTCATGTTAAATGCCATATCCTGTAAGCTAGACCCTGTTCTCCATCGCTCCAACATTGTGTATGCTGGCCATCAAGCTGGGCTCAAACCCTTGATGACGCTGCGTGAAAATTTGTTGCATTACACCCACATGATACGCGGGACCTCTTTAGATGATGGTGAGATTGAGCATGCATGTGAGGCACTTTATTTGTCACATCTTATTGATGAGCAACTACGTTATTTCTCTCAAGGCCAAATACACCGTGCTGCACTCTTGAAGCTTATGATGTCTAGGCGGCCTATTTGGTTGATGGACGAACCAACCGTCGGACTTGACGCGGACAGTCGCACTGCGCTGGCGTGCATCATGCAACAACACCTTGATAACAAAGGTATCATTATTGCCGCAACGCACGACCCACTAAGCATAGAGGGCGCGGCTCTGCTTCTCGACACATTCCAATCTAGCAAACAAGTAACAGACCACTGGCTGACTGATGAGGATGCCGCTTGATGTCGTCGTTTTTTGCTCTCATTCACCGCGATATAAAACTCGCATGGTCTGGCGGCGGTGCAGCAACCATGGTACTGAGTTTTTTCCTTGTTGCGGTTACACTCTTTCCGTTTGGCATCGGTTCTGACATGGAAGTGCTGGCGCGTATCTCAGTCGGCGTGATTTGGGTCACAGCCCTGCTTGCCTGTCTTCTCAGTCTCGACCGGATTTTCCAAGCTGATTTTGAGGATGGCTCGCTCGATGATATTGCTATGTCTCCTATGCCGATGGAACTGGCGGTACTGGCTAAAATCATTGCACACTGGATTGCTACCATCTTGCCGCTGGTGTTACTTGCGCCCCTGCTCGCCGGTCTGCTCAATCTGCCACAAGAGGGTTATTCCATGCTCATGATCTCACTATTTGTTGGCACTCCCGCACTTTCGATGATTGGCGCTATAGGTGCGGCTCTTACCGTGGCAATTAGACGCGGTGGTGTGCTCTTGTCTCTGCTCGTACTACCACTATATATACCAACACTAATATTTGGTGTTGGGGCGACTTATGCTGTAATCGAAGGGAAAGATGCTGGGCCAGCGCTTGCGCTACTCGGAGCAGTAACTCTGGTGTCTGCGCTGGTTGGGCCGATAGCTAGTGCCGCTGCAATAAGATTATCTCTGGAATAAAGCTGGAATAAATTTCGGTTGCGACAGGGCACCACACTTGCAGAATGCAGATTTTAAGGATAGACAAATACTATGCATAAGTTCGCCAATCCAGCACGGTTTAACCGTTTAGCCGACCAAATACTCCCATGGTCTTTGGGTGTGATGATCCTCGCCTTCGGCTACGGCCTTTATCTCACTTTTTTTGCATCCCCTGAAGATTACCAACAAGGCCAAACCGTACGCATTATGTATATCCATGTGCCCTCAGCCATGATGAGCATGGGTGCATATGTGATGATTGCGGTCACTAGCTTTATTGGTTTAGTGTGGAGGCATCCGCTTGCCGCTATCTCTGGCAAAGCCTGTGCGCCGATCGGCGCTGGATTTACCGCACTTGCACTATTGACTGGCATGGCTTGGGGCCAACCGATGTGGGGTACTTTTTGGATTTGGGATGCCCGACTGACCAGCGTTCTTGTATTATTTTTTCTCTATCTCGGCTATATGGCGATTTGGCAAGCGATGGAAGACCATGAAAAAGCTTCCAAA
>ERZ889078.3295-NODE-3295-length-10777-cov-11.869241_pt1 | contig 10777 bp, 9 predicted proteins | sample MGYA00521266_ERZ889078 | MGnify/ENA primary metagenome ERZ889078 (study PRJEB32303, sample SAMEA104408618) | aquatic metagenome | biome: Brackish water; feature: Pelagic; material: water | place: Baltic Sea | collected 2014-06-16T06:34:00 | depth 76,534 m ... | reverse complement strand
GGAACGAGGATAAGTAAAGAAGTGGAAGTGGAAATTTATTCTCAGGGGTGTAATATTAAATTAATTTCTTGTACCGCTTACAACATGGCCGGCAATATTTCGACCGATAACAACGAATACTTTTACATATCCACCCACTAAGGTAGCTGATGAAGAGATGGTGTTTCTCAGCAAATCATTTGATTCATTATCAGTTAAAGTAAAAATAACATCCGCTCTTCTTCTTATGCCATTTGTTAATCTTACAGCTTTTATATTTAATAAAACACCCGTAGTTCCATTTTCATTAAGCGAATTAATTACAATTGGATTTTTACCCATATTTACTAATGAGTAAGAGAGGTCTTGTTTTAGGAGTGCAAATTTTTCCTCATTTAACTTAGCCTGTTCAGAATAGAATATATATATACATTAGGTGATGTAGTCAGTGCTTTAGGATACTGAGGGGTTTTTGAACATCCACTTGTGTAAAATAACAGCATCAATGCCGTTAAAATTATTGCTAACTTTTTCATATTTATCCTTTTTAAGAAGCATACCTTAATTACACACCCTAAAAATGAATTTCCACTTTACTAACAATATCATTCTCTTGTCCGTAAATATATCGAGAGTGAAAAGCTACGCTACAAATCTCTCTCGATAACTCTTTTAAAAGTGTTGAAGTAGTTGTCTTGCAACTCGCTCAAACTCATAAAAACGTCGTTGACTTTTATGGCGTCGCCGCCAACGGTTCCAATTTTTTCCACCGTCATCGACTCTTCGAGCATGGCTTCAAAAGCCTCGCAGTTTTCCGGCTTGACTTCGATGATGGCGCGACTCATGGACTCGGCGAATATGTCTCTCTCGTCTGATATGCTCATTCCCACGTCGCAACCCAAACCTGAAGTAGCCGCCATTTTCGCTAGAGCGATGGCTACTCCGCCAGAGCTTGCGTCTTTCGCGCACTCTAGAAGATTTTTCTTATTGCCCTCAATAACCAACTCCCATAGAGCGAGCTCGCTTTTGTAGTTTATCTCCGGCAAAACGCCGGCGACCGTGTGACAGATTTCCTTCATGTAAAGAGATCCGCCAAACTCGGATTTGCTTTCGCCAACAAGATAAAGCGCGTTGCCCGCGTTTTGGAACGAAGACATCAAAACGTTGTTTTGGTCGTCGTTTACTCCAACGGTCGCGATTGACGGCGTTGGAAAAACTGAAACGCCGTTCGTTTCATTGTACAGAGAAACGTTTCCACCAATGACTGGAGTCGTAAGCTCTAAACAAGCCTCTTTGATACCCAAACAACCTTGCCCAAATTGCCACATGACTTCTGGATTTTCAGGGTTTCCGTAGTTGAGACAATCCGTAATCGCCAGAGGACGAGCGCCGCTCATGGCAACGTTTCTGCCTGACTCGATAACGGCTGCCGCCGCTCCACCCTTAGGGTCGATGTAGCAATAACGCACGTTGCAATCGGCGCTCATGGCAAGCGCTTTTCCATTCTCTTTTATACGAACCACCGAAGCGTCGAGCATGCCGCCTTTTTTGATGGTGTTTGTTTGCACCATTGAATCATACTGAGTGTATATCCAAGCTTTGTCTACGACTTCCATGGACTTTGTAAGCGTCTCAAACGCGGCTTGATTTGAAACTTTGTCAAAATCGTCAATCGTAACGGAAGCCAACGAGTCTAAATAAGCCGGTCTAGTCATAGGACGGTTCAGCTCGGGAGCCTCTTCACTCACTGGATCGACTGGCACTTCGGCGCATTTTTCGCCATGCCAAAAAAGTTCCATGTTTCCAGTCGCGGTAACTTCGCCAACAACCGCCGCGTCTAAATCCCATTTTTCAAAAATGTCAATGATGGCTTGTTCCGAACCTTTTTTCGCGCATAAAAGCATGCGTTCCTGTGATTCGCTTAGCATAAAGTCGTAAGGAGTCATGTTCTCTTCGCGAGCCGGAACTTTGTCAAGGTGCATAATCATGCCCGAACCGGAACGACCGGCCATCTCAAACGCGGACGAAGTGAGTCCCGCCGCGCCCATGTCTTGAATGCCAACGACGTAGTCGGTTTTGAAAAGTTCCAAACAAGCTTCAAGAAGAAGTTTTTCCGTAAACGGGTCTCCAACTTGAACGGTTGGGCGTAGAGATTTCGACTCTTCCGTAAACGAGTCGGAACTCATGACGGCTCCACCAAGTCCGTCACGACCGGTTTTCGCGCCAACGTACATTACTGGATTTCCCATGCCTTCCGCTTTTCCGTAGAAAATTTCATCTGCTTTGGCGAGACCCAAAGTAAACGCGTTTACAAGGATGTTTCCGTTGTAGCACTCGTCAAAACTCGTCTCGCCACCAATTGTGGGAACACCCATACAATTTCCATAACCACCTATTCCAGCGGTAACGCCGCGAACCAAGTAGCGTTGATGCGCCGACACTTTGTCGTCGTTCATAACGTTCCCAAAACGAAGCGAATTTAAGTTTGCGATAGGACGCGCGCCCATGGTAAACACGTCGCGCATTATCCCGCCAACTCCAGTCGCGGCCCCTTGATATGGTTCAATAAACGAAGGGTGATTGTGCGACTCCATCTTAAATACAGCCGCGTAACCGCCGCCGATGTCGATAACGCCGGCGTTTTCACCAGGACCCTGAATAACCCAAGGAGCTTTGGTCGGAAAACCTTTTAAGTGAACTTTTGAAGATTTATAAGAACAATGTTCGCTCCACATAGCTGAAAAAATTCCAAGCTCCACCAAGTTCGGCTCTCGCTTTAAAATCTCTTTTATATGCGCGTAATCTAATTGGGAAAGTTTATGATTCGCTAATTGCTCTTCGATGTTTTCTAGTTGTTGGCTCACTGGGAATCCTAAAAATTTAATTTTTGGTTTTTAAAGAGGGATTATAGCTAAAGGATGGTAAAAGTTGTTTTAATGGAAAGAAAAATCAACTTTTGTACGAATATTTTTCTTTAAGGAAAAGATATTTTTATACTCTATTTTTACTATTTCGTACGATTTTGAGCCGTGTGGCAGTCTAACCTTAAATTCTTCATCCACTTCCTTGCCTATCATGGATTTCGCGATTGGGGAGTGGACTGAGATAAGTCCATTTTCCGGCTCGCTTTCGAGTACGCCGCAAAGCGTGTAGACTTCTTCCTCGTCCGTGTCAACGTTTACAACGTGAACGGTACTTCCAAAGCTCACCTTTTTATGTTCGTGAAGCGAAGGGTCGATTATTTGCGACGTTTGGATTATCTTGTTTAGAAAGAAAAGCCTCTTGTCTATAAAACGCAGCTTCTCTTTCGCGGCGTGATAATCCGCGTTTTCACTTCTATCGCCTTGAGCCGCCGCCACCAATTTTTCTTGCGCGACTTTTGATTTTTCGACGTTTAGCAAAAATTTAAACTCTTCGACTAAAACGTCGTACCCTTCGAGGCTCATAGGCTCTTTAACGCTAATGTTCGAATCCAATGATGTAATAAGTCTCTTTTTTGTCTAACTTGTTAAGTTTGATCTTAAATTTGTTGCTAAAATGGCTAATTTTTTCATGAGCTTCTTGAGCTATTTCTGGAGTTTGCGACTCCACTTTGATTTTTAAATAATCGTTGGAATTTGAAAGCGCGACGTAAGCGTTGTCAACTTTTAGATGGTCGTGCAAATCCATAACGTGCTTTTGTATTTTTTCATATCCGGTCGTATTTTCCTCAATCTTTTTCAACTGCTCCATTAGCGCCTCGTTTGGCGCGTAACCTAGCTGCTTTAACATCGCGTCTCTCTGCATTTTTAATCCTTTTTTGTATTGTATGAAAAAATAATAACAGTTTTTCGTAAATATTCAGTATTTATTTATCTCTAATTACTTATAATGATGTAACAAAGTTATATTTAAATAAAAAGAAGAGAGCAAAAAATGACAGAAGACATTCTAAAAAAAATAAAACAACTTCCGCCACTTCCAGAGTCTGCTATGCAAATTGAAGCGGTTTATCAAGATCCGGACAGTAGCTTTAACGACATGGTTAAAATACTTGAAAAAGACCCTCTTCTAACCGCGGATATTTTAAAAGCGGCAAACTCTCCTCTTTATGGATTTTCTCGTGAAATAAACGCAATTTCTCAAGCTGTCGGATTGTTTGGCATGGGTACCATTCGTGGCTTCGCGCTTGCGAGTATTGTCAAAAAAAGCTTTACTCTCGACCTTTCTCCATATGGAATCAACAATGATATGTTTTCTTTACTTTCCAAAAAACAGCATGGCCTGATGATCGCATGGTGTCTTAGAAAGGAAAATAAACTTTTAGGCGTCTTGTCTCCCGCCGCTTTTCTTGTTGAAATCGGAAAAGTTCTTATTGCTCAGCAAATTATCACCGACGGCAAACAAGCGGCTTTTAGAGACGCTTTAGAGAATCTTGGCGACGTTGAAGCCGCCGAGAGAGAAATTGTCGGCGTCGACACTCCAGAAGTTAGCGCGACAATATTTTCTCAATGGAAATTTGAAGACAAACTTGTCAATGTAATAAGACACTGCCAAAATCCGGAAAAAGCGGCAGAAGAGGACATACGTCCGGCGCAAATACTAAATGTAGTTCGCGTTGCCGTTCCTATCAACGGTCAAGTCACGGACGCAAGCGTTGAAGCCGCAAAAGAATTAATCACCAAGTATGGTTTAGATATGGAAAGCTTTGATACGGCAATCGTAAACGCCAGATAAAACGCATTTGAAATCTTTACTGATTAGACTCACTCATGGTTTGAGTGAGTTGGATATATCCCCAAGCGAAGCGCCAATCGTACAAAAATGGCTTACAAAAAAATACCTCGTAAAAAATGAAAACACATATAAATTTAACTCTAAATTTCGTGCTGGAACCCTAGGTCTCGTTCAACAAGGTACGGCTTACTTAAACGTTATAGGCGAAAATATTCGTGATTTATTTATAGGCGAAGGAGATTTGGGAACCGCTAAAGAAGGCGACCTTATTATAGCTCAGCGTTTGCTCGGCAAACATGGCGCTCCAAGCGCCAAAATCGCCGAAGTGGTTGGTCGCGAACAAAGCTATAGCGTAGCCTACGTCGTAGAAAAAGAACATCGAAGAGCTTTAGTGGACATAAGAACCGACTTTCCCGTCGGAGCGGAATTAACGCCTGAAGAATTAAACTCTTACGAGATTGGCGACGTTTTTAAAATAGACAATCAAGAGAACACCGTTTTAGAAAAACTAGGAAACATAAAAGATCCAAAAGTTGACGAGTTCATAGTTTTAGCGAGATTCAACAAGCATGACGAGTTCGAAGAAGAGGTTTTAAAAATTGCCAAATCCTTTAAACCGGTAGACGCTTCTCTCTACCCAAAACGCAAAGACTTAAGAGAGTTGGCGTTTTGCACAATCGATCCCGTCACCGCGAAAGATTACGATGACGCCATTTACTGGGACAATGAAAATACGACTCTTTACGTAGCCATCGCCGACGTAAGCGAGTACGTAAAACCTTTTGGGGCGTTGGACAATGAAGCGATTTACAGAAGTTTTTCCATCTATCTTCCGCATCGCTCCATTCCAATGCTTCCGCGCCAGCTCAGCGAAACGCTCTGCTCGCTTCAGCCCCACGTCGATAGGCTCGCGTACGTATTTGAGATGAAACTCGATTTAAACGCGCTCGAAGTAAGCGAGTCGAAAGTTTACGAAGCGATTATTCATTCCGACAGAAGATTCAACTACGAAGAGATTGACGCTTTTTTCGAAGGAAAATTAAAAGCGCAAAATGACGAAGAGACAAGAATCTTTGAATATCTTAAAAAACTTCGAATCGTAACGGACATGCTAAAAGTCAAACGCCTTAAAGCTGGTTACGATTTTCGCTCATCGGAAATAGAGATGACGATAGACGAGGATTCTAATCTCGTTTCAACGCACGAAGCGGAAGAAACTCCATCTCACGGGCTTATAGAGGATTGCATGCTTTTGGCGAACAAAGCTGCCGCGGCGCAATTCGAGCGAGGCATTTTCAGAATACACGAACCGCCAAGCCAAGCGAAACTGCAAACCCTTTACCAAGAATTGGCTGGAATTGGCATGAACATCGACATCAAGGCCTCCATAAAGGAAACCATATCCGACATTCAAAGACAAGCTCGCGACATGGACTTGGAATCGGAAGTGGACACGCTTATAATTCGCTCGCAAATGCAAGCTAGATACGCGCCCCTAAACGCCGGGCATTTTGGTTTGGGTTTTGAAGCCTATACGCACTTCACTTCGCCAATCAGAAGATACTCCGATCTTATCGTGCATAGACTTCTAAAGGCTATAAACGCGGGCGATACAGCGGAAGGTTCTTACGTTTTGCGCAACATTGAATCTCTGTCCATGACCATAAGCGAAAAAGAACGCGAGGCCAGCACGATAGAAACCGACTTTATGGCTAGAAAATTCGCTCGTTGGGCCGAGGTTAATTTGAACAAAGAGTTCAAGGCTCGCATCGTTTCAACGGACGTTGAAGTAAAAGCCGACTTAAACGATGAAATAAAAGGCGCGAGACTTAACGTTACGTCTAGCGAAGACGTCGTTCTTTTTGAGGACGTGATTGTTCGAATCGACAAAGTCGACATTCCAAAGGCGAAAATATTCGTTAGCGTCGTAAAAAAAATCGATGTATAAAAGCGACTTAGACAAACATATACAAAACTCGAGCGTTTCAAACAGTTTTGTGTTTTTTGGGGAAAGCGTCTTTTTAATAGACATGTACACAAAAATGTTGACAACGGTGGACGACGCGAACGTTTTGAACTTCTATCACGATGAATACAATTTCAACACCGCGAAGTCACACCTCTCCCAAGGTTCCCTTTTTGGCGATAGAAACATATTGGTCATTAAAAGTGAAAAAAAAGTTCCTAAAAAAGAACTGGATATCTTGCTAGACTTTTGCGAAAAAAATCCTGACAATATTTTTGCTTACGCCTACTATGGGAGCGACCACAAAACGTATGGAGCCAAAACGGCGTTTGGCAAAAACAAGACCATGAGCGTAAGATTTTTCCATCCAAAAGATTTTGAAGCGCAAAACATAGTGGCGTCCGTGGCGCAAGAAAAGAACGTGAAAATAGACAAATACACCATATCGCATCTTCTTGGCATCCACAATGGAGACGTCGCGCTAGCCTCAAACGAGATAGAAAAATTTCGCGTTTTCGACAGAGAGATAACTACAAAAGACGTAGAAAATTTAGTCTATGGGCTCAGCGAAGTGAATCTTGACGATTTCATAAAAAAATTGCTTGCCAAAAAAGAGTTTACCAAGGACCTTAAAAACATATTGGAGCATGGCGAAGACGAGATAAGAGTGGTTACCGCGATTACGGCCTATCTAACGCAGCTTTACATGTTTAACATCTATATAAGAGTCAATGGCGCCCCAAACGCTCTTGAAATCCTAGGCTACCCCGCTCCAAAGTTCGTAGTCGATGAAAAAGCCGCGTTGTCTTTGAAGTTTAAACCAAACACATACTTAAAACTACACGAGTTGCTTTTGTCAAGCGAGCTTAAAATGAAAAGTTCTCACATTGACAAACACGCAATTTTGCTTTCCACTTTAATTAGGGTTCAGAAGTTGTTATAATACATGGATTAGTTATCTAAAAAATGGAGTTGTCGCTATGAAAAGTTTTTTTACGCTTCTTCTCTTTTTTACAACAAATCTTTTCTCCCTACCGCTCGAGGTCTCCTCTAACGAAGAACCGTCTCTTTATGAGAAATTACTATCATTGGACTATATACAAAGTAATATTTCAAATAAAATAGTGGTGTTTTCCAGTAACCTTGATCAAAAGGCGCGCGGATGGGTGAAAAACGACGCCAACTCCTCTGTGCAAGAACTCGCTTATTTACAAGCCACGAACAAAAGTTACATACGCTTAAGAATGGGTACTGAAGCGAACAAAGAAGAGGGATTTGCTTTTTTAAATAATATTCGAGTAAATTTAAGACTCCCAAAAACGGAAAAAGAACTTTACCTTTTTATTGGCGATGACGAAGATGAGGATGAAGACGGAAACGCGAAAAGCGTAAATATGAATTATAGCGAAACGCCGACAAGCGTTGGGCTAAAGTATTTCATAAAAAGCATGGATGCGTTTAAGGCTAATTTATTCGCTGGACTCAGAGGTGTCACCAATCCTGTGATAAAGTTACGCCTGCAATATCCAATTGCGTTTAAGTACGTTTCGTTTAGACCGGTCCAGTACGTAGAATACTCTCTGGAAGATGAGTTTAAGGAAGAGACTCAATTTTATTTTGATCATTGTTTAGCCGGCAAAAAGGAGTTGATTCGCCTTTCACTCAGTCGCTACACTCAAACATATCTTAAGGGAATGAATTATTCCGCGCAACTCTCTTACCTAGGCGTCATCGAGCATGAAGTTGGTTTTCAACTTTACTCCAATCTAAGCGGAAGAACGAAACTCAACAGCGCGGAACCAGTCAATGCAAAATACAATGTAATTCCCACTACGGGCGTATATAATTATAGTAGTGGAATTATTTGGAAACAACGGTTCTTTAAAAAATATCTCTTTTACGAACTGCAACCACTTGTGGAGTTTAATCAGCAATATGCCTATAACGCCAATTACGTATTCCGAGCCAATATTGAGATGTATTTTGGAAATATTTAACGAATACGGTTTCGATATTTCACTTGTAAGAAAAATTAATCTGTTGGAAAACAGAGTATTTTAGAAGGAGAAAAACCAACTTTTTAAGTTGGTTTTAAAGTTTAATTACATTTGTAGTGGAGTATGAAGAACAACCGTACAGTTTGAATTGCCCGTACCTGGCAGCTCAGACGTCATATTGTTTTCACCTAAGACAAGATGAGAAATATCAAAAGTAAATGAGCCATTTAAGCATATCGTTCCCATTTTACCAACGTTATCACCCGCGCCTGTGGCAACAAGCGCCCCACAACCGCCAGTACGAACTGTCATACTCATCCCTGCTGGATCCGTCCCAGGATTAAGCAAAGTGCCAAATTCAACTGGACCAAGGCCAGTAAACGCTCTCGCCTCCATTAGCATATTACTCATATTGGCGGTTGCAGCCGAACCGTCGTCAAGTATTTTTGTGGATTTGTACACAGTCTCGCCAACCGTCAACTCACACGAATTTAGTGAAAAAGGTATAACGGCTGGAAACGCTGGCATTGGACCACCATTAGCCGCATCCCATCCACCAAGCGCAAGATCAAAAAAAGATTGAGGAAACGCGGCTTCACCGGAAACAGTACCTATCTGCTTGCTTAAAGCTTTCACGACACCCGTTGCCAAATCAACGTCAACCGTCGTGACCGGGCCACTATAAGCAAACCTATAGTTTCCATTGACGTCTTTAAGAAGAAGGCCATTTTCTCTCAGTAAAGATCCAGATACGTTAGACTTAGTAACAATCGTAGTCAATTGAGTGTCCACTCCAGTAAGCGCGGTAGTATCAGACACCGCGTCCTCACTACCACAGGCCGCTAAAGCCAGTACTAAGGCCGTAGCCACACTTGTAGAAATTAGTGATTTTTTTAAAACATTAAACATTTTTTCCCTTTTTTTTTAATATGTTGGGACAACTATATCTTGTCTATATGAAAAAAACATGAAAAACAACTACAAATCTATGAAAAAAATAAAGGAGTTATGATTATTGAGGAATTTAAGTTGACAAGCGCTTGCACGCCCATGCTTACAGGAGGGCGCGAAGAATTAAAAAGACTAGTTTTTATCTTGGTTAACGATTTTGTTTGAACCAATCCATGGCATCATTTCACGAAGTTGATTACCAGTTTTAGTGATAAGTTTTTCTTTGTCGTTTGTACGCTCGGCGTTCATACGAGGGTAACCCGCTTGACCTTCAAGGATGAAGTCTTTCGCGAATCTTCCATCTTGGATTTCCGTTAAGATGTCGCGCATAGCTTGTTTTGACTCGGCGTTTATAACGCGCTTGCCTGAAACGTAATCGCCATACTCCGCAGTGTTAGAGATTGAATAACGCATATCCGCGATACCACCCTCGAACATCAAGTCAACGATTAGCTTTAGTTCGTGAAGACACTCGAAGTACGCAAGTTCAGGAGCGTAACCAGCCTCAGTCAACGTCTCAAAACCAGCTTGAACAAGCGCCGTAGCGCCACCACAAAGAACCGCTTGCTCTCCGAAAAGATCAGTTTCAGTTTCGTCTTTGAAAGTAGTCTCGATGATAGCCGTACGACCACCACCAATCGCCGAAGCGTAAGAAAGAGCTAGCTCTTTAGTGTTTCCAGATGGGTTTTGACCAACGGCGATAAGATCGGGGATACCACCACCACGAACAAACTCGGAACGAACAGTGTGTCCCGGAGCTTTTGGAGCGATCATGGTAACGTTTATGTTGGCTGCGGGATTAACGCGACCGTAGTGAATGTTAAAACCATGACCGAAAGCGATAGTAGCGCCGTCTTTTAAGTTTGGAGCTATTTCCGCCTCATAAATCTCTTTTTGGTTCTCATCTGGTAAAAGAATCATTACAAGGTCGCTTTTTGCCGTAGCTTCCGCTATCGTGAGTACTTCAAAGTTTTTAGCTTCGGCTTTAGCCCATGAAGAACCGCCTTTACGAAGACCGACAACAACGTTTACACCGCTATCTCTTAAGTTTTCTGCGTGCGCGTGTCCTTGAGAACCAAAACCAATCATTGCAACTGTTTTGCTTTTGATTAGGTCTAAACTTGTGTCTTTGTCATAATAAACGTTTAATGCCATTGTATTTCCTTGA
>ERZ889078.3294-NODE-3294-length-10780-cov-6.221632_pt1 | contig 10780 bp, 8 predicted proteins | sample MGYA00521266_ERZ889078 | MGnify/ENA primary metagenome ERZ889078 (study PRJEB32303, sample SAMEA104408618) | aquatic metagenome | biome: Brackish water; feature: Pelagic; material: water | place: Baltic Sea | collected 2014-06-16T06:34:00 | depth 76,534 m ... | reverse complement strand
TGTGAAATGACCAAATTGATGCAATTGCGGAATCTCTCGGAAAACACTCAGCGTAATGTGGCGCAAAATCGTACCGCTTTAAGGCCCCTCACTCTAAGATTTTTGACGCCGGTTTCCCTCTCGTCCGACAAGGTTTGAACTACCCGAACGATGATTTTGGAGCTCAATATGCCAACTGGAAATGCCCTTGGGTGCTGCACCTATGCACACTCCTGGTGTGCGCCTCTCAAGCCGAATCACTGGTGGTGGTCGAGGAATAGCTCGGGGCCGAGAGTAGAACGCTACTCCTTACTCCACAGAGGACTTGGTAACGTTCCTCAATCCCTGGGAGTTGTTGGTTGTCAATGAAAAAAGAACCAAAGACCAATATTTTAAAAAAAATGAAACAACGATTCAAAAAAATGCTTGACAATGTCGTTCTCAATTATTTATAAAGATAAATACAGATTATGTAACCATTTCTACAGACAATATAGAACAGCAGTATAATTCGTTCAGCCATAGATATTTGTCAATGTTAATGTGGATAGTTAAACCCTTCTATCTGTAGGTGAGGAGGAGAAGCGTATAGTAGCCAAGCCGGGGCAGTCTTTTTTTATCAGGAGAGCGATGATATTGAAAGGCCTGTCCTCAAGCTCATTCAATCTGGCCAAAGGCCCGCAGGTCGTATCGAGGTTCCGTTTTGGCAGTTATCAGAGAGGGTGTACGATGTTCCGAGTACGTTAGGCAAATGGTTTGCCGCCGATCAGAGAGGAGGAATATGGAAATGGGTAAAACAGAGAGGAGGAATGTGAAAATGGGTAAAAGAAAGGCATCAGTGTTAATTACAAGTTTTGTAGTGGCTACTTTTTTCGTTATAGCGTGTACTGGTTGGGTATCTCCCTCACTTGTTTGGGCTGCGGATAAACCTCCTATCAAGGTAGGTATCGTTTTTCCTATTAGCGGAGTCATGAGTACCATAGCCCTCCCGGCCTACAAAGCTCACGTCTTGGCAATGAGTGAGATCAATGAAAAAGGAGGACTTTTGGGGGGAAGAAAGTTTGAATGGATTGTCAGAGACAGCATGGGTAAACCTGAGAATGAGACAAGGTATTGTCGGGAGATGCTCGTCTCTGAAAAGGTGGATATCCTCCATGCGGGCTTTGGAAGCTCCCTTGGCTTGGCTGCGTCTGCCGTGGTTAAAGAGGCGGGTAGAGGTCTGGCCTTTCTTGAGGGGGGGAAGACCTCAAAACTCAGAAATGAAAAGTTCGATAAAAGGGTGTTTTACTGTGAACAGCAAGATGTCTCAGAGGCCCTGGGCATGGCAAAGGCGCTCTGTGAGGTTGGTCCCCTGAAAGACATCAAGAATCCCAAGATTTACTTTCTTTCATGGGATTATGAGTATGGCCGCAGCCTGTTTCGCTGGTTTGTTCCGGCCCTCAAAAAGTACAGGCCCGGTGCCCAGATACTGGAATCATGGACCAAAGTTGGAGAAACCGATTATTCACCTTACCTGAGCATGATAGCGAGTGCAAAGCCTGATGTGGTGGTCACCACCATTTGGGGTGGCGGCATACCTACTTTTTTAAAGCAGGCTGATATCTACGGGCTGTGGGACATAACGAAACTATTTGCTTCCACCGAAGTGGCGGGCGTTGAATACCTTGGCGAGGTCGGCGAGCTCTTCCCTGTAGGTACTTGGGTGAATGTTATGGAACAGCCCGATGTACCAGGCAATGCTGAACAGAAAAAATACTGGGCCAATTATCGAAAGATGTTCAATGGGGATCCTGGCGCTTTTGGGGCTCGGAATTACGTGGCGACTTACTTGCTCGCAAAAGCGATTGAGGATGCAGGGACCCTGGACCCTGAAAAACTGATCCCAGCATTGGAAAATGCCCAGATAAACAGTTTTCTGGGTAAGGTGTGGATGCGGAAAATCAATCACCAGATGCAAACAGGCATGTATTGGGGGCCGTTATTAAAGGCAGCTCCGCCTTATTACCGCACCCTGGATAAGGCTAATCTGTATTGGCTACCCGATTCCGATGTGACCTTTTCCGACGAAGAGATAATGGCCATCAGAGGCAAAAAGTAATGTGGCCTGAGGACAGATAAATATGGGCCGTTAGTATCAAACGGCTACTCAATCGGAACATGCAATAAGAGCGTACGCTACACTATGGAACTAAATTTTACACTCATATTGGCTCAGGTTGTAGCGGGGTTAACCCGGGGCATGCTTTATTACCTGCTTGCCTCGGGCCTAACCCTTATCTTTGGCGTCCTTGGAATAATCAATTTTGCCCATGGAACATTTTATATGTTCGCGGTGTTTTTGGCTATTTCAGTGACCGGGTTGACAAACTACTGGGTTGCCCTAGTCATTGTTCCCCTTGTATTAGCGTTCGCAGGAGGTCTTTGCGAAGTTGTTCTCCTGCGGCGCATCTATAAGGCGGAACATTTGCTACAGCTTCTGCTTACCTTTGCACTCGTCTTTGTGGGCAGCGATCTGGTAAAGATTTTGTGGGGCTCATACCCCCTCTCTCTGCCAAGGGTCGATTTTTTACGTGGGGGCATGTTTCTTGGCGGTGTAAGAATCTCCACCATGTACATCTTTATGGTTGCAGTCAGTGCCGGGTGTGGTCTCGCTTTGTGGCTGATGCTTTATAAAACCAAATGGGGTACCATCATTCGAGCCTGCACCATAGACAAGGAGATGGCTGAAGCCCTTGGCATAAACGTCCGAATTCTCTTTACCATCGTTTTTATGATAGGAAGCTGGCTTGCGGGGATAGGTGGGGTTGTCGCGGCACCCTTGGTTGGAGGGGTGGTTGGAATGGATATGGACATCATCGTCCTCTGTTTTGCCGTGGTTGTTGTAGGAGGCATGGGGAGCTTGCGGGGCGCGTTGCTGGGAGCACTCATAATAGGTCTTGTCGAATCCTTTGGGCTTCTGATACTTCCCCAATATGCCATTGCATTTGCCTTCGGTGTGATGGCTATGGTCCTCATTTTTAGACCATGGGGATTATTGGGTACCCCTTCAAATTAAGTGAAACCAAAAAGCTGTAATCAATAGTGTTGTTTGTCAAATAAGCGTTTGATTAAAGGTATATTTAATTGATTTAATTCCAAGATCTAATACATCGAAACGGGGCAACTATGCATCTTTCAGAAATCTATAAATATATGAAATGATTATATGTTTTCCGTGAACTTGCGTAGATTTGTGCATTTTTTTGTGAAATATCTCCTGGGATCTCTTTGCAAGTTATACGAAAGGGGAGGAGAGAAGTATTGATTCAATAATCTCGCTGATTTATGAAAATATTGGATTCTCAAACTAGGATCAGGAACGATGAAAAAAACAGGTAGGAAACCTCTCAATATTAGTATGGCGGGAATTTTGGCGGGGCTTATTGTTTTAGTGCTTGTCATTATTCTACCTTTCGTGTTGTCGGAATTTCTGGTCTTTCTTCTGACTGAGATTTTGATTCTGGGCCTATTTGGACTCTCGGTTAACTTGCTTGTCGGTCACTCAGGCATGGTGACCTTTGGACACGGTGCTTTCTATGGTGTCGGAGCGTATACAGTAGGAATACTACTAATAAAGACCGAGACTCCTTTCGCTATTGCAATGCTTCTTTCCCCACTATTCGCGGCTGTCTTCGGTCTGGTCGTAGGTGTTTTTTGCATAAGACTCACGAAATTCTATTTTGCCATGCTGACCTTGGCTTTCGGGATGCTTATCTGGGCGGTGATCTATAAATGGGAGGGTTTGACCGGCGCGGATAATGGCCTTGTCGGGGCCATTATACCAGAATTGATATCGTCGCCGCAATCCTTCTTTTATTTCACATTCGGGGTTGTTTTGCTGTGCGCTTCAATCCTGTGGCGAGTGATTCATTCCCCCTTTGGTTTGGCCATGAAGGCCATTAGAGAGAATTCCGAAAAATTTCGTTTTCTGGGTATGAATTTGACGATTCATAAATTGGCGGCCTTTGTGATATCGGCCGCCTTTGCAGGCGTGAGCGGCGGTCTTTACACCGCTTTTACCCGAGGGACCTTCCCCGATTTTGCAAGCTGGGTAAAATCAGGCGACGCGCTTGTCATCGCCCTGATTGGGGGTGTGGGTTCTTTTTGGGGCCCCTGCATCGGCGCTGCCGTTCTGTTGCTCTTGCAACAGATTGTTACGAGTGTTTTCGAATATTGGAATCTGGTCCTTGGAATCATCTTGATCCTTTTGGTTTTGTTCTTGCCCGAGGGGGTCATGGGCGCCTTTAAGAGATTATGGGATCTTCAAAATGTGGTGCCGCACGGGAGGCGTAATGAGGGGCACGTAACTGAGGTGTCCGCCAATCGGGACTGATATTAAAACAAGTAACCTGCACAGGAAGTCATTTATGAATGGGCATGAATGAAGATCTGCCATTAAAGGCTGAACTAAAAAGACGTGGGAAAAAAATTATGGGAGAAGTTCTTTTAGAAATAAGAGACTTGAACAAATCGTTTAAGGGACTTAGAGCGGCCAACTCGGTCAACCTGAAAATCGAAAAGGGAGGGTGCCATTCGATTATTGGCCCCAACGGGGCTGGCAAGACCACCCTATTCAATCTCATTAGCGGCTATTTCCCCGCTGATTCAGGGAAATTGATTTTTCAAAACCGTGAAATTACCGGCCTGTCCACTGAAGCCATATGTAAGCTGGGCATTGCGCGGTCGTTCCAGCTGATCAGCATCTTTCCAAGGCTGACTGCATACGAGGGCATTTTGATGTCTCTTCTGGCTAGGGAAGGTAAGAGCCTGAACATGTTTTCAAGGGCGAGACACTTTTACAGAAAAGAGACACTGGAAATACTTGGCAGCGTAGGTCTCATCAATTATGCAGAAGCCCTTAGCGGAGATCTTTCGATTGGTGACCAGAAAAGGTTGGAATTTGGTATGGCTATCTCCCAACATCCTAAACTACTGCTTCTCGATGAGCCAACTGCAGGCATGTCCCCTGTGGAGAAGTCGGCCACCATGGAGCTATTGCAGAAACTGATGGAAGAAAGAGGGATTACTGTCTTGCTCACAGAGCACGATGTAAGCCTGGTCCTCTCCATTTCAAAATGGATTGGGGTTTTGCACTTTGGAACATTGGTGGCTGCTGGGTCCCCTGAGTCGATCAAGGGCAACGAAATGGTGAGAAGGATTTATCTTGGTGAGGAAATGTAATGCAGTTGCAAGTTGAAAATATACACACCTTTTACGGTCGGAGTCATATCCTTTTTGATGTCAGCTTAGCCGTAGACAAGGGAGAGTCCGTTTGCCTCCTTGGAAGGAATGGAGCGGGGAAATCTACCACTTTTCGAAGCATCATGGGCCTGACGCCTCCCAAGTCCGGCATCATACGGTTTAAGAGCGAAACCATATCGGGTGTGAGGTCTTATCTGATTGCCAGGAAAGGGGTGGGATATGTTCCCAGTGGCGGACGACTTTTCGGTGATCTGACGGTTGACGAAAATTTGACTGTTGCAAAGAAAAGTGCTGATAGTAATCACACGCTGCAGAAATGGACGCTCGAAAATATCTATGACCTTTTTCCTGTATTAAAGAAATATGCAAAAAAGCCATCGAAAAAACTTAGCGGAGGTGAGCAGCAGATGATCACCATCGCTAGAGCACTCATGGGGAATCCCGAACTGCTCATCCTAGATGAGCCTTCCACAGGGCTTGCCCCTCTCGTGGTGAAGGATGTAGGGGAACGGATTTTGAAATTGAGAGATGAGGGGCTTTCCATATTGCTAGCAGAGCAAAATGTTAAATTTGGGATAAGTCTGTGCGAGCGGAGCTACGTCATCGATAAGGGGGAAATACAGTTCCAGGGAACCTGCCAGGAGTTAGAGGAAAATGAGGAAATTGTCAATACATATCTTGCAGTCTAATAGGGGAACCTCTCCCTATTCCTTTAACCGGGAATTCGCCCACGGCCCGAGCGAGGCATATGTTCGGCTTAGGACAAGGAAAATGGCGAGGAAGGGGTGTTAAAGATGGGAGATCCAATTGTCCCTGATGCACATGTGAAATCAAAGATTGTGCTTATAGGAGGTTTTCTGGGGGCAGGCAAGACGACCTTGCTGAAAGAAATTCTCTCGTCGGGATCGGATATGTCCGATACGGTGGTCATCGTGAACGAGTTCGGTGATGTGGGCATCGACGGCTCGATGCTTCGGGGAGAAAAATTCGATGTCATAGAACTCATAAACGGGTGTATCTGCTGCTCCCTTCTGGTGGATCTGACAGTCATGCTCAAGAAGATTGCGAAGGACTTTAAGCCCCGTTACATCGTGATAGAGGGTTCGGGTGTTGCCGATCCGAGAAGTATTATCGGTGCCGTTAAGCAAGATCATGTAAAGGATTATGTGGAACTCTACAAGACCGTTACGGTCATGGACGCGGATTGCTGGATGGTGAGGGAACTATTGGGTGAGTTGTTCTCCTTACAGCTTCAGACGGCAGATCTGATCCTGTTGAACAAGATAGATTTGCTGGATAAAGGAGACATGGGGAAATGCCTTGACTGGCTACATGATATGGCGCCCCACGCTCAGGTTGTGCCCACGCTTCACTGCCGCATCGACCCTGAGGCCATCTGGAATGAACCAGCCATTGAGGATCATCCGGAAAAAAGAGGATCGGGTGTTTTGAAGGAGATCTTTGAGGTGTACGATTCAGGGCATCATGGCCAAGGGGCTGATCCTGATGAGGGTCACCATATAAAAGCCGTTGAAGCCGGATACAAGGCATTCTCCTATCAGGATGACGGAACCATGGATGAGGGGGCATTTAAGAAATTTATCCAGGAACTGCGCTGGGAGATGTTCCGGATAAAGGGTACTGTCCGCTTCAAAGATCGTACCATGCTGTTCAATTTTGTTGGCGGTAAAAGCGACTGGACCTCGTGGAACGGCAGACCCGAAACCCGTCTGGCCTTTGTGGGCTGGGATGTGGATGGAGATGAAACGATCAAAAAAGTGAAGGGATGTGTAGCTTATAGGGCAGCAGAGGTGACTAAGAGGTAATGGAAGTGCTATCCTGAAGACCGGATAGGATTGTGCTCCTGCAAAGTCACAAAGCTCGCTAAGAAGGGTTTTGAAGAAGGCGGATGCACCCCCGGTGTTCTGGCCAGAGATCAGAAGCAGATCTCTTTGTGGCTTTTACGTCTGTGGTGAATCATTCAATATGGAGAAAGGAGAAAATTTGATGAGCAAAGATTTGATAGAAGCAATGTTGAAATTCGATGAAGATACGATCATGAAAGAGGTCAATGAAAGGCTGAATGATGGTCAAAATCCTATTGAAATTGTCCGGGATCTGCAAGCGGGCATGACTCTTGTGGGTGAGCGATTCAGCAGCGGCGATTACTTCTTAAGCGAACTGATGATGTCTGGTGATCTTTTCACACGGGTCATGGCAATCATTGAGCCCAAACTGGAGGTCTTGGCCCAGGAGTACCTCGGAAAGATTGTTGTGGGGACCCCTAAAGGAGATATCCATGACATTGGGAAGAACATCTTCTGTAGCGTGGCCAAAGGGGCAGGGTTCGAGGTCCACGATCTGGGGGAAGATGTCCCGGTAGAGCAATTCGTGAAGGCAGTAGAAGAGATCAAGCCGGATATCTTGGGCTTTTCTGTGTTGCTCACCACGGTATTCGAGAACATGAAGAAAATAGTGGATGCACTGGTCCAGAAAGGCCTGAGAGACGACATCCGGGTAATAATCGGTGGCGGTGTCACCACGGAGATGGTCCGAAAGTATGTGGGGGCCGACTTCCAGACCATTGATGCAATACAAGGTCTTGAGATTTGCAAGAAATGGGCTACTGAGAAAATATACAGAAAGGATTAGGGGAGATGTGACATGATTAAAGAGACTATGACAGACATGGAGAGGATGGACGCCGCGATAAAGTTGGAGCCTTTAGACAGGATTCCAGTGGCCCCGTTACTGGATATATATTTCCCCACGAGGTACAAAGGCTGGACGATTCAAGAAGGTTACAATGACATGCGCAAGGGATTCCATGCAATTGCGGATGTCTTCGACGAGGTAGGGGGCTGGGACGGAATGATCCTTCCCGGATATTCCCTTGCGATTCCCCACCATGTCTATTCGGCCGTACCTGTTGGAAAGACTCTGGCTCCTGGCAAGGAACTGGGTCCGGATGATATTGCCCAGTTCAATGAGAAGGAGATTGTCTTCCGGGAGGACTATGACACGATAATCAATCTGGGATGGAATGGCTTCCGTCAGAAAGAGAAAGACCGCTTCAATCCCAAGCCCGAAAAGCAGCTCCTTGCCTGGGCAGATAAACAAATGGAACAGTATACATATGAGTTGAATTTCTGGAAAAAGAAGGGGATACGAAGCCTGTGTGGGTCACTCACCTACTCACCCTTGATGACCCTTTCCACATCCAGAACCTTACTTCAGGTTACCAAGGACATGTATCAGATCCCTGATAAAGTGGCGGCGGCCATGGATGCTATGGTGGATGATATGGCCAATGAGGCCATTGAGGCTGCCAAGATAAGCGGTGAGCCAGGGGTGATGCTTGTGATGGAGCGGGGAGGATGTTTCTACTATCCCCCCAAGATTTATGAGCGTTTTGAGTACCCTTATATGAAGAGGATGGTGGAGGCCTTTGCAGCGGAAGGCATGATCACGGTGATGCATCTGGATCAGAACTACACGGATAATGTACCCTATTTCAAGGACTTGCCGGCCAAGATGGTGGTGGCGGAATTCGACAGTATGACGGACATTTTCAAAGCGAAAGAGATCCTGCGTGGGCATATGTGCATCGCAGGGGATGTGCCGGCTGCACTGACAGCTTTAGGGAAGCCCGAAGAGGTGGAAGCGTATTGTAAAAAGCTGATCGATGTGGTTGGGGAAAACGGGGGTTTTATTTTGAGCTCCGGATGCAATGTCCCGGCGGATTGCAAGATGGAAAATCTCAAAGCCATGGTCAACACGGCCAAGACCTATTATCCCCATAAGTAGTGCCTGACCGAAAATCCGATATTTGCGGTTTTCGGCAGTGGCATTGGGCATAGGTTCAGGAAATGTCACGAGTTGCGTAACATGGGTCATAGAGATGCACGTTGTGGGTTCCTCTGTTTTTTTCTATAGCTTTTACCCGATGGGGAAGGAGGAAGCCAGATTGATCTCTGAGAACACAAACCTGATGAACTCGTAAATAGTCAAAAAACAGGTCACTCGCCCGCATAAGGACAGGTCCCACCGTAATGGGTTGTAAAGGGGGATTGTGAATTTTTTACGTGCCCTTCAATTTTAAGGAAGGAGATTGGAAATGGCAATCGTTGAACTAAAGCTTCTTTCTGATTATTTAGAGAAATATGCTTCGGAGACACCGAATAAACCTATGATGGTGTCAGAGAAGGGAGAGACTTCCTACGCGGAGGCCCTATCAAAAACCGAGGCTCTTGCAAGAGGATTTCTGGAAGTTGGTATAGAACATGGTGATCGTGTTGCCATGCTGACACCGGCCAGGGAAGAATTCATGTATGCTTATATGGCTTCGGGAATGGTCGGGGCCATGTGGTTAGGCATAAATACGCGTTACACCTTGGATGAGATAAAATATGTCATCTCTGATTCCAGGCCATCGGTAGTCATTACCATTGATACTCATTTGAAGAAGGACTACCGTCCCGACTTTCTGGCCGTTCTTAAGGAGTTCGATTTTATCAAAAAATGCCTGGTTATCGGTGAACCATCCGACCCCGGAATGGAGTCATTTGATACTTTCATCGAAAAGCCACGAAGTGAGCTGCAAACCGCCTTAAAGGAGAGGAAAGAAAAGGTTCAAGCAGACGATGGTGCCTTGATTGTGTATACCTCAGGTACCACAGGGCAACCTAAAGGGGCGGTACTCTCCCACAAGACGATTATACGTAACATCATCGTTCAGGACGAACGCTTCTATATCGAGCAGGACGATCGGTGGCTTATGCATTTTCCCGTAAACCATGTTGCCGGAGCCACCGAAGTCGCCATCGGGACGCTACTTCCCGGTGCTACTTTGATTCTGTTAGATCACTTCGATCCAAAAGATGTGCTGGAGACCATAGTGCGGCACAGGGTTAGCGTTGTCCATCAGATACCCACCATGTATATTCTTGAGATCAACTTGCCCAATTTCCGAGAGTACGACCTGTCCTGTGTGAAAAAATTCTTATGGGCCGGCTCAACAGCACCGAGGGAGATGGTGGAGACACTTGCCGCTGCGAAAGGAGCAACACTTATTACCGGGTATGGTCTTACAGAGGTAGTTGGCTTTGTAACGTATACCAATCCCGACGATGATCTGGAAACGCAAATCACAACAGTGGGAGCGATCGACCCTGCATGGGAATTGAAACTCAGTGATAAGAATCGCAACGAGGTGGCGTCGGGAGAGGTGGGAGAGGTGGCCATAAGGGGCGATACCGTGATGACGGAATACTGGAACAAGCCTGAGGCCACCAGAGAAACCATTGATGAGGAAGGCTGGTTATATACGGGCGACCTGGCCACGATGGACGAAAGGGGCTACGTTACGCTCGTTGGGCGATCTAAAGAGATGTACATTTCCGGGGGAGAAAATGTTTATCCACGAGAAATAGAAGATGTTATTGAAAAACATCCAGCAGTGATGATGGTCTGCGTTTTGCCCAAGAAAGACCCTGTGTTCCAAGAAGTTGGAATAGCGTATGTGGTAGTGAAGGAAGGGAAATCTTTAACAGGAACGGAA
>ERZ889078.3293-NODE-3293-length-10780-cov-13.603357_pt1 | contig 10780 bp, 6 predicted proteins | sample MGYA00521266_ERZ889078 | MGnify/ENA primary metagenome ERZ889078 (study PRJEB32303, sample SAMEA104408618) | aquatic metagenome | biome: Brackish water; feature: Pelagic; material: water | place: Baltic Sea | collected 2014-06-16T06:34:00 | depth 76,534 m ... | reverse complement strand
AATTCCTTTTCATCAACCAAATGGATGTGAAAATGGACTTAACCGACCCTGAAACAGCTTTCGTTGACCCACAGCGCCTTGTGGCTATCCATTACACCATTATGGATAAGGACGGAAATCAGATAAGCGGAGGATTAGCATCGGTCCCATTCGCTGGAACAGAAAGCCGTTTGAACTACATTATTGGAGGTAATTTCTACAAGCTGTGTGCCGAGGTTCTTGGATCTTTGATTGCCGCTCAGCAAAAAGAGGATGTGTCGCCCAAAAAGAAATAATTGCGCGGGTTACTAAACAAAGAGGCCCGATTGTACAGTTTATACAATCGGGCCTCTTCTATTTTAGCTTAGTTAGTCTTTAAATACAGCTCTTACCCTCAGCTTTTTGTCAGAGGTTCTTATACCACCATTACCAATTAAGTAAACGATTCCTTCAAGGTCTTGGTCAATTGGATTCTCGTAAAAAAGAACGTTTGAAGAAGTGAAAACCCTCAGGTTTCCTTCAGTTCTAGTAAGCTGTAACACAACTTCAGAAACAAGAGGTGATGATCCTTCTGATGGGTCAAAAACATACTTCACTTCTTCTACCCAATCACCTAGGTCAGCAATGGCAACTTCCAACTCCCACGTTTCGCCATATGTTGCGCTTGCAAACCGAGCACCAAGCACTTCTGGTTCGTCACTTAGCGAAATGCTTGATTCTCCACTTTCGTTCACTTCAACAAGATATTTCTTCATAATATGTGCATTCGTTTCTCCAGATAAGAAATCCACGTCATACGTTTCAGCGGTCAATAATTGGGCGCTTCCACTTAGGTATCCGCTGTAGCTGTCTTCCTTCGGATATTTTTTAATCCATCTAGAAAGGCCGAGGTTTTCGTTGATATGAGCTCTGTCCAAAAGAAGTGTTTCTGCTTGCGTAAAACTTGTTGGATCGGTCGGGTCCTCAGACACAGGATCTGGAACAAACTTGACCATAGAAATCTGTACTGTTGGGTCATCCATTGCAACTAAAACCAATTTGACTTCTTCTCCATTGTTTGAATTAACTTGTTTAAGGCGTGCCCGGGCCAAATCTGGGTCGTTCTCAACTACCCGCCCTTCTGGCAGTACAAAAATGCTGGCTCCCCATAGGTACGCTCCGTCTGCACCTCTTATTTCAATATCAAAGAGTTCATATTCCATTTCTGCACCCATCTCAAACTGAGGTGTTCTGTACTTCTGGTTTCCATTCCCGTTGGTGTTTTCCAATGGCAATTCGAACACTGTTGGCGGGGTTGTTTCGTTGTTTGTCAAAACCACGCTGCCACCTCCATCCTCAAGAATAGCGTCCAGCGGAACGTCTTCATCTGTCTTAGTGTTATTCAATCCAATAATTATTCGGTTGTTCTTAAATTTCACCGATGGCTGATTTCCAGCAGCTCCCAATCGGGCGTTTCCGTTGGTAGGAGTAGCTATCAGATTTGCGCCATCCGACATGTTACTGGTTATTTCTTCTTTACTACAGCCAGCAAGCAAAATTGCCGCTGCCACAATTGTCCAAAATGATGTTTTCATAATCTTTTAATTAGTGATGAGTTCAAAAATACCTTGCGACTATCCCTCTTTTTCTGTTTAGCCCATGAATGGTTGATGTGGCTTCATGAATGGCATAAAAAATGCCCCCGACCAAAAAACGAGTTCCATTTATCGAACGAAAAAGGTCGACAACATTAAATGCTGCCGACCTTTTTGGTCATTTATTTGTTTAGTAGGATTCGGGCGCTACATCATAGCTCTTCATTCCTCAAGGCATTTATGTAAGCCGCTCTAAGTCTGCCTCTTCCTCTTCTAGGTCCTTTAGCAAAATGGAGTGTGCCTTCAAGTTCGCCACCATCAGGGTTTAGATTTAAAATAACTCCTGAGTACGTGAATACTCTTAGGTTGCCTTCTACTCGCGTCAACTCTAAAGGAATCTCAACATTCCCAACATTCGAACCGTCTATTTCTTCCAGGACAAATCTTGCCGATTCAGCCCAATCACCTAAGTCGGCAACAGCAACCTCCATTTTCCATGATTCGCCAAACGATGCGGTTTCTATTCGTGAGCCTAAAATTTCTGGTTCATCGCTTATTTCTGAACTCACTTCGCCTAGCTCATTAACATCAACGTTGTATTTTCCAACTATCTGCGCATTGGTTTCCCCGGCAAGAAAATCGACATCATAAATGTTGCTGCTATTCAGGTAAATCGCTCCAGATACATTTGTTGGACCATTACCGCTCCAATCACGACCAATCCAACGAGAAATGCCTAAGGCTGGATTAAAATGCGTTTGCTCTAATGTTACTGGTTCAAATTCTACGACCGCTGTTGGGTCGTCTGGGTTTTCAGACACTGGATTCTGTAAGAACTTTACATCTGCTACCTGCTGTGTTGGATCATCTCCAAGAACAACTACAAGTCGAGAATTATCTTGAGCTCCTGAATCATCAAAATCCCAGCGACCAACTAGCCCAGTACGTTTAACTATTGGGTTATTCTCAACTGCTTTTCCATCGGCCAATACAAAAATGCTAGCTCCCCATAAATATTCACCTTGGGCGTCTCGTATTTCAATATCGAAAAGGCCATACTCAAAAGACTCAGCCATTTCAAACTGTGGCGTTCTGTAGCGTTGATTTTCATTTTCGTTAGTATTGCTTAAAGACAATTCAAGCACTGTATGAGGCGTTGTTTCTGTGTTTGTCAGAACTACGCTTCCTCCGCCATCCTCCAGAATAGCATCCAACGGAACATCTTCCTCTGTCTTAGAGTTATTTAAGCCAATAACTATCCGATTGTTTTTGAATTTGACTGACGGTTGATCTCCAGCACGACCTAAGCGGGCATTTCCGTTTGTTGGCGTGGCTACCAAACTTGCGCCATCCGACATGTTATTCGTTAACTCCTCTTTGCTACAACCAGCAAGCAAAAGTGCTGCTGCGGCAATTGTCCAAAATGATGTTTTCATGTTCAATCTTATTTAATTTGAGCTCAAAAGTACCCCCAACCTAAGCCTTTGTTCCTTTAGATCTCAGCAACGGACACTTTTACTCAGTAACAGATAAGAAGACACGCTAGAAAACGGAGTTTCGCCTAATTGAATTGATTTAATCTGTAAACGAGTCTTCTCTGTGCAATAGGAAAAAATGTAGGTGATAAAACAAAGCCCTACTTGGAAATTCCAAGTAGGGCTTTGTTTTGTTGTTTTATGTCTTTAGAGAAGCTCTGTTCTGCTGTTTGTTCTAACGGCCGTTCCTCTTGTGCCACTACCAAACAAATAAACAATTCCTCCTACCTCATTGCCCAATGGGTTGCCATTAAAAGAAAATTTGCCTGAGGTATATACTCGAAGGTTTCCTTCTGTTCTGGTCAAATGCAATGGCAGTTCAGCCACCAAAGGAGCTGGTCCTTCGCCTGGTGTAAAAACATAATTTACGGTTTCAACCCAATCGCCTAGATCGGCAATGGCTATTTCCAGTTGCCATTGTTCACCGAAAGAAGTGCTGCCTAATCGTGAACCAAGAACCTCTGGTTCATCGCTTAGTTCAGAGCTAACCTGACCATTTCCGTTAACGGTGACATTGTATTTGGCAATGATTTCAGGTTTCGCTTCGTCAGATAGGAAAGCTACATCGTAATTATTACTTCCATTTAGGTAAAGAGATCCTAACCCGGAGCTGCTCCCTATCCAACGCGAAAGGCCAAGATTCTGGTTCTCATGGGTTTTTTCAAAATATGTTGGTTCTGGATAGGTTACAGCGGTCGGGTCGTCTGGATTACCATAAATGGCTTCAGAAACGAATTTCACCTGACTTACTGCTTGTGCAGGGTCATCAGCAATTACAATTCTGAACGCGTCTGTTGCATCGAATTCAGCATCGGGAACGTCAAACGGAACTCCATGGTTTTTTCGAAAGCGAAGCAGCCTCGGAGCTTGTACAACGGGTCTTCCTGATGGATAAAGGAACATCTGCATTTCAAGTGTCTCACCTTCCCATTCATCAACGTATGTGTCTGCCGTAAGTGTAACATCAACCAAAGAGAAATACACGGTTTCACCAAAAACGAACTTGTCTCTTTCAGAACGGTAAATCCTTGAGTTGCCAAGACGCGTTAAGGGAGCCTCAATCGTTTCAAAATCGTCCATGTTTTCGTTTGGGTCATCATTATTTCCTGATGTAGAAGCACCTGACATTCGCATCGTTGCTGTAATGGCAACATGAGTCCATCTAGGGGGAACTTGTAGAATCATCCGTCCTTGGTTCTCTTGAAACCAGACGCCCGGTTGGTTGTTTGGATTACCAAAACGGGCATTACCGTTCGTAGATGTTGCAACTGAACTTACTCCCTCAGCTACGTTCTCCGTTAATTCTTCTTTGCTACAACCAGCGAGCAAAAGTGCAGCTGCAGCAAGTGTTAAAAATGATGTTTTCATGTTATTTATATGTCTATGATGACGCCAAAAATACCTTGAGCCCATGCCTAAATCTCCGTTTAACCCACGAGTGGTTGATGTGGCTTCATGAATGGTCTAACAAGCACCTCACAGCATAGGCGGAATTCCGTTCTTTGAGCCCGTGAAACGACTCATCCTTTCCGTTTTTCTGATTTTACCCCTAATAGGTTGGGCGCAGCATCCTTCCTATTGGGTTCTTAACCATGAACAGGGGTTACCATCGCTCAAAGTCTACGATTTAATGGAGGATAGCCTTGGTGTGATGTGGATTGGAACATCGGAAGGGCTAGTACATTACGATGGCTTATGGCTCAACACGTTGAGCGCAGTCGGCTCAGTGGCCTCGGACAGGAGTATGATTGTTGAAGATGTGACGGGCATTGTTTGGTCCATGAACTTTGCAGGGCAACTGTTTTGTTCTGACTTTGAACGGATGTGGATTGATACCATCATCACCCCTTTGTTTACCGATTTACCTATTGATATTCAGCAAGAAGGAGATTCGTTACTGTTTCTCACACGCAAGGAGCTGATTCTATACAAGACTAATGAGCGTTCCGTTTCAGTGATTCACCGCTGTTTAGAAAGCGAGAACATTTACGGAGCTTGCGGTTCCAGATACGTACAATCTTCTAGAGGGATACAGCGGACGGAAACTGGCGATTTAATTCATACAGGCGATCAACCTTCCTACAATATTTGCTCAACCAAATCGGGCGATTATTGCTTTTTCCACATAACAGGCCGTGTTGTTCGCCTCAATGGAAACATGCAAGAAGCCGTTGTAGAAAACCTACAACGAACAGAAGGTTCGTTTCCACGAATAAATAGCGTTCGAACCACTTCTGCTGGAACCTGGATTCTGACGTACGAAGGAGCCTATTTGGTAGAAAGGAATGAATGGTTTTTCCCGCAAGAAGCAATTTCTGATGTGGAAGAAGCCAAAGATGGCGCCACATGGTTTTCGACCTTAACGGATGGAATTCGGGTGGTTCCAAACCTGCAATTAAAACGGTTTGGGAAACAACCAAATGGTTTATCAACCGAACGTTTTAATCGTGTGCGAAAATTGCCAAATGGCAATATGGTGGTTTCCGATAATAGCGGAACCATATCGCTTATTCATCCTGTAAATGGGTTTGTAGCAAGCTTTAACGCTGATAACGCCAGAGAAAGTGAGGCGTTGGAAATAGACATAGTCAACAATCGCATACTCGTGGCTTTTGGAGACTTGTATCTGCTGGATGAGAAATTGAATTTGCTTGCAAAACAGAAAGGAAACTTCAAAAGCATCGCCATCAGCAGCAATAAAATTACGTTGGTTGATGCACGAGAACTTATTTCTGTGGCCTACAACGGAAGCTCATTTGGTGAGATTGATAAGGAAAAGGAGCCTGACAAGAAAGCGTTTCATCAAACATTTGCGGATAATGCTTATCGGACATGGAGCCTAAGTAGTTCGGGCGTACAAATAGACGGTAATCCGGTTGAACTGAACCTTTCTTCTAACTTGGGAACGGCATCGCCCAATGGTTTGGTTTTTCTTTCCAATAGAAAAGACAGCGTTGCCGTTTTTGAGGGAACAACTTTCCAAAATTGGTTGTTGGTTCCGCCCGAATTGAGGCAGGGAATGACGGTGAAAGCCATACGTGCAACCGCAAATAGTTTATTCATGCTGCTCTCCAACGGACTGCTCACATTCTCATCAGAAACAAAAACTTGGCAGCGTTTTTCGGCTAGCGAAGGCCTTCCATCAACCGACCTTCGGGACGTGGTTTATGCGGATGGAAAAGCATGGATAGCGACCTTCAATGGGCTTTATGCACTTCCGCTTGATGGGCAACGAATTGTACTTCCACCCAAGGTGCAGCTACGCAGGCTAAAGATTAACGGAGTTAAGCAATCTGCCGATAAGCCGCTTCACCTTAAGTTCAACGAGAACGACCTCGAACTATTGATGCGAGGCATTTCTACCCGTAGTCGCGGTCGCATTCAATTCTTTTATCAATTGAGTGAGTTGATGGATGATTTTGAGCTAAATCAGACGGGAAGCATCATCCGATTTCGGGCACTTCCACCAGGAGATTACGAGTTGAAAATTCTAGCAATAGACGCCAACGGTAACATAAGCGAGCAACCATTCATGCTCAAATTCATCATCCGAAAACCGTGGTACGGAACTTGGCCGTTCTTCATTTTTATAGGGCTGTTGCTGGTTGGTATCGTTAGTGTCATTTTCCTTTTCCGCATTCGGTATATCAAGCAGCAAAATCGAGGATTGTTGGAGCGAAGCAAACTGATTGAAGACTTACGCGCATCGCAAATGACCGCACTGCGAGCTCAAATGAATCCGCATTTCATGTTCAATGTGCTCAATTCCATACAAGGGTTATTCACGATAGGAAAAACAGAAAAAGCGAACGAAGTGCTCAGTCGATTCTCCGACCTCATGCGTTCCATTTTGGATGTGAGCGATAAGAATTCGATTACGTTAGATAAAGAATTGGAGCTGATTGGCCTCTATCTCGAACTGGAAAGTGTTCGTTTTGGTGATGAGTTTTCTTATCAACTACATGTGAATGCAGACATTGATTCAACGAAGGTTCAGGTACCTTCTTTGCTCGTTCAGCCGTATGTTGAGAATGCGGTAAAACACGGATTGCTCCATCGAAAAGGCAAAAAGGAATTGTCGGTTTCTTTGGCGATGGTAGAAAACGAAACCATGCTAGAGGTGCGTATTGAGGATAATGGAATTGGACGGGGAATGGCAGGGCAACTCCGGACTAAAAAGCACCAATCCTTTGCGAATGAGGCCAACTCATCGCGCCTCGACCTTCTAAATGTGGAGAATGAACAGAAAATCGGGGTGGAGATTATTGACAAGACAGATGCGAACGGTAGCCCCACTGGAACGTTGGTCATTCTTCGCATTCCGCTGAAAACAACCACTCAATTGGCAGAATGAAACCACTGAAAGTTGGCATTATTGAAGATGAATTTTTGGCGCGCGAAACGCTGAAAGCTTTTTTGGAGCGCCATTGCGAAAAGGTAGAAATCATATTCATGGAAAGTGATCTTGAATCAGGAGTAAATGCCATTCGAGAGCATCAACCGCAAGCCATTTTCTTGGACATTGAAATGCCGGGACATAGTGGCACTGAAATACTGCACCTTTTAGGAGATACCACCGCCCCACTTATTGTTTTCACAACCGCTTACGCCAACTATGCGGTAGATGCTTTTGGCTTAGAGGCAGTTGATTATCTACTAAAACCAATTGACATCGTCAAACTTCGAAGAGCTACTGATCGCCTGCGAGAGAGGGTAAAAAAACAAGCAAAACTAGGTCAACAGAGCATCGCCATTCCCACTACAAATGGGCAATTGGTACTAAAAGCTGACACCATTATTTACCTCAAGGCAGATGGTTCTTACACAGAGGTGCATACCAAAACAGAGCGTCATTTTGTAAGTCGTAAACTCATTGAAATGGAAGAATTGCTCGACCCAGAATTGTTTTTACGCGTACACCGAAGCTACGTTGTAAATGTGCATAAAGTGGCAGAATACATCCGTCAAGCAAACAGTAGCTTGAGGATGGGTACCGGAGCTATTATTCCTGTTTCTCGAAACAAGAAAGAACTAGTTAGAGGTCTTTTTTAGTTTAGTTGATACCATTCATAGATCTGCAACAACCACCTATGTAATAGTGCTTGTTTGCTGCATTAGGCTTGAAGAGTTTTGGGGCTTAAACCCAAATTCATTAATCATGAAAAAAGCTTTACTAACGCTTGCAGCTGGCGTTTTCCTATCTGCTGTAGTAGCGCAAGACATCACCTCAAACCTTGTGGCGCATGTTTCTTTCGATAACGGTGATGCCACTATTGACGCTGGAACAGCAACCAATAATGGAATTGTTACGGGCGTAACGGCCGCAACGGATAGAGACGGAAACGCCAACTCAGCCGTGTATTTCGATGGCAACGACTGGATCGACTTTGGAAATTATACAGATTACCAATTTGGCTACGACAGCTTTACCATCACCTTTTGGGTAAAGGGTGATGGTTCGACCTCCACAGGAGGATATATTATTGGTAAAAGAGGCTTTAACAGTGGACTAGACCGTGTTTACTCAGTGACCTACGATTATAACAATGGAGGTAGAGTATTCGGATACATTCGAGACGATGCCGGACAAACGCCTGTAAACTATCCCGATGCTCCATCGGCTGCTGACGAGTGGCACCATATTGCCATGGTTATTGATCGCGATTTGGATGCGGTTGCTTTTTATGTGGATGGTGCTGTGATTGATGCAGAGATGTTAGGTTCTGGTTTCGGGAGCTTGAATGCCAATGGTACTACATTCGGAAACCTGGTAATGGGCCGATCATCCAACGGAGACCAATATTTTAAGGGCTGGGTTGATGATGTGAAAATCTACCGAAGAGCATTGAGTTCTTCGGACATTTGGGCAATGCAAGACCCCCTTCCTATTGACCTTACTAGCGACCTGAAGATTGATTATCCGTTCTGTAATGGACTGGTAACTGACGAATCTCCAAGTGCTTATTCAACAGGCACCGTGAGCACCTCGGCTGGAGCAGACAGAAATGGCGTATCAGATGGCGCTCAGGTTTTCAACAGTGGTATGATACAACTTCCTGGCGACCTTATTTCCAATACAGATTTTACCATTGCACTGTGGTATTATTACACGGGAGCAGGACAATATCCGCGTCTTGTAGACCTCAGCAAACAAGCTGGCTCAACTAGTGATGCAATCATTTTGTATCCTTCATTGACAGGCAACAGCATTCCCGCTTTTGTAATGTGGAATTCCTTGAGCCAGCAAATGGTCAGTTTGCAAGCATCGGAGGTGTTGCTTAACCAATGGGTGCATATTGCGGTGACCAAAGTTGGGTCTACATACACCATGTATCTAAATGGAGAATACGAAATTGCCACCAGCGTTGCGTGGTCTCCCTCCAACGTGGCAAGGACCATTTCTCAGCTAGGAAGAGGTTCTTCTGTTTCAACACCAGAATGGTTTCCTGGTTCTATAGATGATTTCCGTGTTTGGCAGCGTGGATTACACTTTCAAGAAGTGGCAGCGCTTTACAATGAAACAGATGCTTGTACGCCTGTTGGTCCATGCGATGTGAACATTCCAGATGCAGCGTTGAAATTTGCGCTGACCAACAATATCAACATCAACACGAATTTTGATGGTGAAATCCAATGCTCTGAAGCAGCCGCGTACACAGGATATCTTGGTTTAAGCGGTTTGGGAATCACCGACCTAACTGGACTAGAAGCATTTACTGCAGCTACCCAACTTGACATTAGCGGAAACAACATTTCATCGTTTAATATAACAGCAAACGTATCGCTCACTTATTTCAATTGTGGCTTCAACGGTTTTACAGGCACATTGACCTTTGATGCAGCAAATGATGCCTTAGAACAACTCTTTGTGAATGGTAACCAACTAAGCGGGTTGGATGTGAGTGCACTTTCAAATCTTGAACATCTGAATTGTGCAGTCAACAATAACCTAACGAGTCTTAACCTCAGCGCAAATCCAGCGCTAAGAATACTCGCTGCTGATGGCAACAATCTTGGTGGCTTGGACCTGAGTAGTAATCTTGATTTAACAGATCTTTCCTGTTCTTCAAACGGAATTGTTGCGTTGAATGTGTCTGGAAATCCCGATCTGGTAACAATTGCAGTTGATGGCAATGTGCCAATGACTTACCTCAATGTGGCCAATGGTAACAACAGCAATTTCACCTTCTACAACTCATTCAATAACCCGAATTTGGGTTGTATTCAGGTAGATAATGTGGCTTATAGTGTTGCAAATTGGACCAATGTTCATCCTTTCTCAAGCTTCAATACCTTTTGCACTCCACCAATTACGGTTGGAGTAGATGAGCAGGAAACGACTACGCTTAGCATCTACCCAAATCCGACCAAAAGCGAATTGTTCTTCTCTGAAGCAATTGCTGGCGAGGTGTTAGACCTTACTGGGAAAAGCTTAATCCAATTCCCTATAACAAGAACCCTCAACCTGAGTCTGTTGGCTGATGGCGTTTACCTCATCCGAACCGAAAACGGAACGGTAAACCGAATTGTAAAGAATTAAATAGTGATGTGGGTTTGAGAGCCTCGGATGCGACAGCGTTCGAGGCTTTCTTAATTAGAGGAATACTACAGAGCTGGTCAGAATCAGTGTTCCAAGAACAAAACCAACGTATACCTGCAAAGGCGTATGGGCATTCAATTTCAATCGGGAAT
>ERZ889078.3292-NODE-3292-length-10781-cov-5.258531_pt1 | contig 10781 bp, 7 predicted proteins | sample MGYA00521266_ERZ889078 | MGnify/ENA primary metagenome ERZ889078 (study PRJEB32303, sample SAMEA104408618) | aquatic metagenome | biome: Brackish water; feature: Pelagic; material: water | place: Baltic Sea | collected 2014-06-16T06:34:00 | depth 76,534 m ... | reverse complement strand
GCTCTCCTCAAGCATCTCAAAGACCTCTTCGCGGCCGCGGCTACGTAGAAGGGCCGACTCCTGCACGCCCAGTACCTTCTGCACAGCGCGCGTGAGGGCTCTCAACACCATCATAAGAGGCCAAAAGAGGAAGTAGAAAAAAGCTATGGGCCAAACGGTCCAAGAGAGCAGGGCATAAGGCCGCCGGCGAAAGACGTCTTTGGGGAGCAGCTCCGCGAAGAAAAACAACACGGGAGTTAGCAGGAGCGTCACCGTCAAATCGAGCCAGGCCTCCCCAACAAGTTCGGATCTCTTGAGATAGTGCTCGCTGAGAAGCGTCACCAGCTCGATGGCCAAGTTATTGCCAATCAAGATGGAGATCAGAAGCCCCGTCTCGTCCTTGAGCAGCCGACGAATCCAGACTGAGGGGTTGTGGCCATTTTCGGCGTCCGCCTCGATGCGCCTCTGCGAGACGCAGTAGAAGCCCGTTTCGCTACCGGAGTAGATACTTGAAAGTAGGACGAGTAGCCCAATCGAAACAAGCGCCATTGCAATGGTTAGGATCATCGCCTTGACCTCCGCTGAAGGTTCTCACCGGCAGAGACACTCATGTCAACGGACTGCACGCGACGGCCACGCACGTCATGCACTTCAAGAATGAGATCGCCCCACTGCACCTTGTCTCCCGAGCGCGGGATTCGACCGAGCAAAGCAGTCACAAAACCACCGACGGTCTCAAACTCTTTAGGGACCACCTGGAAGCCAAAGACCTCATTCCAATCGTGCATCGAGAGTGAGCCGGCGACGCGGTAGTTACCCTCTCCGAGCGGGACAACCGTGATCTCTCTAGCCTCGCCCTCGACACGCAAATCCCCTACAAGCTCTTCAAAAATGTCCTCGACATTAACGAGCCCAGCCGTCCCGCCCCACTCGTCAACGACGACGGCTTCGGCGGCGTGCAGATCGCGCAGGGTGTGCAACAAGTCCAAGCTGCTCGCAACTTCGGGGACAAAGGCCGTCGGAGTCAACATCGAGGCGGGCTCGCGATCCGGATACACAAGAAGGTCGCGTACGCGCACTTGCCCCACGACGTTATCTGGCTGGTCGTCGATCACCGGTAGCCGTGCAAGGCGCTTTTGGATGGCCTGGCGAACAACCTCATCGCGATTGGATCCATCCAGTGCGAGGAAGAGTGCATCCACCCGTGGCGTCATGATTTGACGAACATTGATCAGCTGCAGCTCAGCGATCTCGAGAAGCAGATCGGCTTCAGAGGTGAGCATGTGCCCATCTTCGGCACTGCGCTCGAAGAGCTTGCTCAGGTCGCCCTGACGCAGATGGGGTTCAGCGACTCCATGCTCGCCGAGTAGGCGGCCGGAAAATTCGAGCAGGCGCCGCATCACATGGCGAATTGGACTCGTAGCTGCGATCACCGCCATCAGGGGGACCGCTGTAATGCGCGCGATTCCCACAGGCGCGGAGAGCCCAATTGTCTTTGGAAGGATCTCTCCGAAAATCAACAGGGCTAACAGGGCGCCAACCGCGGCGACGATCGCGCCACGGTCATCTTTGCCAAGGCTTGCGGCGGTGAGGAAGTAAAGAAGGTTCACCACCAAGTTGGAGAACAGCACGGCGATCAAGATGTCGCGCGGATTCTCCATGAGCTTGCGAGCGCGTTCGCCTGCACGTTTTTGTTTCGCCGCCGTGAGGCTAAACAGTGCTGTCTCCGCAGAGCTGAAGAATGCTGAGCAGCCCAATAAGAAGAGAAGGCTAAGCCAGGTAATTGCAGAACCTTCGATCACGACTCCTCTCCTGTTTGGGGACCATGACTAGGCCTAAGATTCTTGCCTGCGCGAAGTGCGACACTAGCGGCAGCTTGCCGCTCGGGATTGGGGAATTCGAGGCGCACCCGAAATCCACTTCCTAGCTCGCTCTCAATCAACACACGCCCATCGTGAGCATCGACAATCCCGTGCACGATGGAGAGACCAAGCCCTGTCCCTTTCCCCACTTCCTTTGTGGTAAAAAAGAGGTCAGCGACGCGCTCTAGGAGCTCGGCGTCCACACCGGGCCCGTTATCTGTAACGGTAACGGTTGGACCACCCTCCGTGGAGATAGCCAGACTCAACTTGATGAGATCATTAGGTGTTTTTGAATCTTCAGAGTCCTTCCCTTGCGCCTCTTCCAAGGCATCCAATGCGTTAGCCAATAAGTTGAGAAGAGCTTGACCAAGTTCATTGCGCGCACCAAACACAATCGTCTGCTTTGATCGACTTGTCTCCTCTTTGGGCGTAAGAGGTATCTCGAGTCCATCTGACTCTAAGACCAATCGCACACCCAAGCTTTTCGCGCGGTGCCCGACGAGTGCAAGAGAGTCGCGCGCCACATCTAGGAGGTCGACTTGCACGGCCACCGTCTCTCTAGGCGTGAAGCGCAGGAGCTGCCCAACGGTGTCGCGGATTCGCTCAAGGCCACCTTGCAATAGTGCGATGTAGCGCGACTGCTTCTCTGGCGGAGTCCCCTCGCGGCCTATCACCTCTACCGCGTTGAGCAGCCCTCCCAGGGGGTTATTGATTTCATGGGCGATACCCGCCGCGAACTCGCCCATAGCGGCCAATCTGCGTTGGGTCATGGCAGCCTGCTCGGCAGTTCGCGCCTGGCTTGTAGCGGCCCGGACCTCCTCTTCGAGGCGCCCACTAAAGCTCTGCACTTCCGCCGCCATCGAGTTAAATCCGCGACTTAAAGCGAGGAGCTCGCCCCCCCCCTCCGCAATCTCCACACGCGCGGCAAGATCTCCGCCCTCCATTCTCCGAACTGCAGAAATCAAGCGAACTACGGGATCGAGAACAAGGCTCGACAGTGCGACGAATGTCCCTCCGGTGAGTAGGACTGTAGAGAGGATCAACCACACCAACAAAATCATCACCATATCGGATGTGTTGTCGAAGGTTTCGGGCAGGCGGTACCAGAAGGCACCCCAAGGCCCCCGATTGGTTTCGATGAGAACAGCCCAGCCACCGGCCGCAGCAACTTTCTCACCGGTGCTTGTAACGCGCAACATGGCCCGCAGAATCTCCTGGTCCACGTCACTTCCGCCTCGACCAGCGCGCCCCAAAGGGTTGATGGCAACACCGTGGTGGATCACTTTTCCACCGACCTCCTCTAAGTTGTTGCTAACGATCATCGCATCCCCGAGGCGCTTCCATTGCGGATCCTCCAAAATGCGCCGAACGTTGAGGTCGTCGCCCGCTTCGATATTGCCGTCAAGGCTAAACAGAAGCTGCTCAAAAAGACGCCTAGAAGACGTCTCCTGAAGCTCCACGAATCCCTTCCCAAGCCAGAAGCCCCCCACAACGAAGACGATCACATTGATCGTAGCCGTTAAAAGTACCACCCGCATTCGCAGGCTAAGCCCGCGCCGACGACTGGTGGTGGGAATAGGGCCAGGCTCAGGGTCGGGGTCCACCTACAAGTCTCCCATGCTGTTCATGATCTCGAGGAGTGGCATAAAGAGCGCAACCACAACAAATCCAACAAACACCGCCATGACGACAAGTAGCGCAGGCTCGAGAATCTTGAAGAGCGCGTCCAGCTTGCGGTCCACTTGAACCTCGTACGCTTCAGCCACTTTGAGCAGCATGCTCTCCAGCTCGCCGGTCTCTTCGCCGACCTCGACCATGTTGCAGACAAGGGCGTCAAAAACCCCCGAATCCGTCATCGGTGTCGAGATGCCCTCACCCTCTCGAACGGTAAGGCGGATGTCCTCGATCGCCTCGTGGAAAACCACGTTCGGTGTTGTATCGCGCGTGATGCCAAGGGCGTCGAGGTGAGGGACGCCGGCCTGAACAAGGGTGCCGAAAGTTCGCGAGAAGCCGGCGATATATCCCTGCCGAAGTACCATCCCCATGAGTGGTACCTTCAGCAAAAGAGCGTGGATAAAGCGCCTGTACTTACCTCCTGCGGCCATCAACATCGAATGGATGATGAGCAAGAGAATAGGGAAACCGAAGAAGACGTAGAAGTATTCCGTCGCAAGGTTCGCCGTGTTGAGTAGCAGCAGCGTGATGTCGGGAAGCGTCACGTCAAACGTGTCAAAGATCTCTTGGAAGCGTGGGATCACAAAGAGGATCACGATACTGACAACAATAGACGCAATGACCACGATGACAGCCGGATAGATCATGGCGCCTTTGATCTTGGCACCAATGTCCGCCGCGCGTTCGCGCATGATGGCGAGTCGGTCGAGTACGGTGTCCAAGAGACCGCCGCTCTCGCCCGCCTTCACCATGGAAGCGTAGAGCGGGTCGAAGCAGCGCTCGTGCTTGCCAAGGGCTTCCGAGAGGGGCGTACCCGAAGCGACATCTTCGACCACTTCTGCCAACACGTCTCGAAACGGACCTTTGGGTGTCTGCCCATGCAAAACCGAAAGCGCGCGCACGATCGGGATACCCGCTGACGTGAGTGTCGCGAGCTGCAGGGTGAAGTCCGTAACGATCTGCCCGGGTACACGCTTACCGCGACTCTTTTTCCGAGGTGAACCGCCCGCGCTAGAGCCCGTAGCTCGTGACGTTTCCTTGGTAGCGGTTTGCCCGCCACTCATTGTGCGTTGAATCTTCTTTGCCATATCGTCGGGGGGGAGAGACTCGTAAGTCTCGGGATGGGAACCGTGGGCGAGGAGCGGGGCTAGTGCCCCATCGTCTCTCGAATGACCTCTTCAATGGTTGTTTTCCCTTCGAGGACACGGTGGATTCCCGCCTCGCGAAGGGTTCGCATTCCGGAAGAGATCGCAAGTCGTCGGAGTTCTGCCGTCGAGGCCTTGGCCCCGATCGCGTCGCGCAGTCCACGATCCATTTTCATGATCTCATAGATTGCAGTTCGCCCGCGATACCCTGTATGGAAACACTCGGCGCAGCCTCGGCCAAAGGAGAGTCTGGCGCCTTTCAACTCACTGGCGTCGGCTCCGAGCTCCCGCAAGAGATCCTCGTCGGGTTCGTAGGTATCTTTACAAGATTGGCAAACCGACCGCACAAGGCGCTGGGCAATCACAGCTTCCAAAGTCGCGGTGATCAAGAAAGGCTCGACGCCCATGTCAACCAAGCGCGTCACGGCTGATGGCGCGTCGTTTGTGTGGACGGTTGCAAAAACCGTGTGGCCGGTGAGGCTGGCCTCGACCGCCGTCGCCGCCGTATCCTCATCGCGAATCTCGCCGATCAGGATTTTGTCGGGGTCTTGACGCAAGACGGTCCGGAGAACTTTACTGTAGCCCACGCCGATGTCTTCATTGATTGGCACCTGGACCAAGCCATCGATGTCGTACTCGACCGGGTCTTCTACCGTGATAATCTTCGTGCCAGGATCGTTGATCTCAGACAGGATCGCGTACAGCGTGGTGGTCTTTCCACTTCCCGTCGGCCCCGTCACAAGAACAATACCGTGGGGTAGTTTGCACAGCCCACGGATATCGGCGGCATCCCGTTTCTCGAGACCAAGGGCCGACAACTCCAAGGAGACGGCCGACCGGTCCAGGATTCGAAGGACAGCGCCCTCTCCCGAGATACCCGGCAACGTCGCAACACGCAGGTCGACGGGTCGACCGTCGATTGCGAGAGAGATACGACCATCCTGAGGCACCTTCGTCTCGGCGATGTCCAGGTCGCTCATGATTTTGATACGTGCCAGAAGTGCGCTCGCAAGGTGCGCGGGAGGCCCTTCAATTTCGTACAGCGAACCGTCTACTCGGTAGCGAATGCGCAGCTCGTTCGGGAACACTTCAAAGTGAACATCACTTGCGCGGTCGCGAATCGCGCGATGCAGAATCGAGTTCAAGAGGCGCACAACCGGGGCACTTGCCGCCGCGTCTTCTGGGTTGACCTCTCCACCCGCCTTTGCAGCGTCGGCAATCGCATCCTTGAGCGAGGTCTCTGCCCCGTAGCACTTCGTCACCAGCTTTCGCAAGAGCTCCCCGTCACCCAAGACGCCGCGAACTTTGCCGCCCGTCGTAAAGCGCAGGTCTTCCAGAACGGCGACATTCATGGGATCTGCGATGGCGACAACCAGTGTGTCCCCGTCCATGCGGAGCGGCAAGACGCCGAAGGCGTGGGCGGTACCCGAGTCCAAACGCTCGATTGCGTCGTCAGTGGGCTCTTCACGGGTCAGGTCGACGGCCTCAAGACCCGCTTGCATGGCAAGCGCTAAGTTGAGTTGATCGGGCTTCAACGAACCTAGGGCGAGCAAGTGCTGCCCGATGAGGCCACCGTGCTTGCGCTGAGCGCCAAGTGCCTCTTGGATTTGACCCTCGCCAAGCAGACCTTGCCCTTTGAGGATTTGGCCTACGAGCTCGCGTACTATGCTTTTCGGGCTCATCTAGAGTCTGCTCGCCAGGTCTTCGCGGTTTTGCGCCGCTTCGAGGGCGCACTCACTTGTTACGACGCCTTGGCGCACAAGGTCCAAGAGATAGTCGTCCAACGTAACCATGCCAAATCGTTTCGAAGTTTGAATCGTACTTTGAATCTTGTGAGTCTCGCCCTTGCGAATCAAGTTGCCGATGGCTGAGTTCATCAGCATGACCTCAAATGCGGCTACGCGACCCTTCCCGTCAGCTCGTGAAAGCAAGACTTGGCTGATCACTGCAAGGATGGAGGTCGAGAGCTGGGCACGAATCTGTGACTGCTGGTTCGCGGGAAAGGCATCGATGATGCGGTCCATCGTGCGGGCACTTCCCGTCGTGTGCAAGGTGCCAAAAACCAGGTGCCCTGTTTCCGCAGCGGTGATTGCAGCAGAGATGGTCTCCAGGTCGCGCATCTCGCCAACCAGAATCACATCGGGGTCTTGGCGCAAGGCGCGCCGAAGGGCCTCCGCAAAGTCGGGGACATCCACGCCCACTTCGCGCTGCGTGACGAGGCTCTTCTTATGGTCGTGGTAGTACTCGATCGGATCTTCGATCGTGATGATGTGCTGGTCGCGGTTAATGTTGATCCAATCCAACATCGCCGCAAGGGTTGTTGTCTTACCCGAACCCGTCGGCCCGGTCACCAAGACCAAACCACGTGGCCGCGTCAAGAGGTCCAAGCTGACCTCGGGCAAGCCGAGCTGGTGCACGTCGTACAATTTTTGTGGGATCACACGCATCACCGCGCCATAGAAACCCTTTTGTCGAAGCACGCTGACACGGAAGCGATTACCCGAGTCATGGGCGAGGCCGAAATCGGCACTACCGACCTCCTGTAGCTCTTTCCACTGTGTCTCATTGCACAGCTGGCGACAGAGCGCCTCAGCCATGGGACCGTCGATGACAGGGGCATTCTCAAGGTGCTTCAAGCCACCGTCTTTACGCACCGCGGGGGGAGCGCCAACTGCTAAGTGGATGTCCGAGGCGCCCATGGAGAGAGCGGCCTGCATCAGTTCTTTTATGTTGTGCATAGTCTTGGGGAAGAAGGCCGTTAGTAGGTCTCCAGCTGAACTGCCTCGGCCCCGCTTCGACAAACGCGCAGAACTTCGGAAAAAGTAGTGGTCCCATCGAGGACCTTGGTCGCACCATCCTCCATCATCGGCAAAAGCTTACCGCTAGAGTGCGCTGCACTTCGCAGCTCGTCTTGGCTGCAGCCCTCGAAGAATCGCTCGCGAAGATCGGCGTCGAGCTCCAGGAACTCGAATAGCCCTACACGGCCGCGGAAACCCGAGCCCTCGCAGACATAGCAACCTCGCGGCAGCCGAAACTTCATGCCGTCCCGCTTCGTAAGGCCAAGCTGCGCGAACTCCGAGGCTGGTGGCTCGTACTCCTCGGAGCACTCGGAGCACAGCTTGCGGACAAGTCGCTGGGCGAGAATGGCTTGGACCGCAGTACTGGTAAGAAAAGGAGGCACCCCCATGTCAACAAGCCGCGTCAACGCACTTGGCGCGTCGTTTGTGTGCAGCGTGGAAAACACGAGGTGTCCTGTGAGCGCCGCTTGAATCGCGGTTTCCGCGGTCTCTTGATCTCGAATCTCACCGACCAGAATCACATTGGGCGCACAGCGAAGCATCGCGCGTAGGATGCGCGAAAAGGTAAGCCCAACGCGCTCGTTCACCTGGACTTGGTTGATCCCGGAGATGAGGTACTCCACAGGATCCTCGGCGGTGATGATCTTAACATCGGGGCGGTTCAGCTCTTTCAAGACGGCGTACAGCGTTGTCGTCTTACCGGACCCCGTAGGCCCCGTCACGAGCACGATGCCGCCCGAGCGCTCGAGCATCCGATCCATTCGGCGCCGTGCCTCACCCACCAATCCGAGCTCTCCAAGGGAGATCAGGTTCGCACTGCGATCGAGCAAACGCATCACGATGGTCTCGCCGTGATTTGTCGGCAAGATCGAGATGCGAACGTCGATGTCGCGCGCTCCCAACTTCACGCCGATACGCCCATCTTGCGGCTTGCGCTTCTCGGCGATGTCCATCTTCCCCATGATCTTGAGCCGACTCACGAGCGGGCCCGCCAAGTGCGCAGGGTGCCTTGCAACTTCCTGCAGGACTCCGTCAACTCGGCAGCGAACCACCAGGCCGTTGCCCGCGGGTTCGATGTGAATGTCGCTCGAACGCTTGTTCAGCGCGTCTTGGAACATGCGAGTCACCAGACGAATAATCGGCGCATCCCCGTCTTCCTCTCCGCCAGCTTCGGCGAGTCCGGCTGCAATACCGGCCTCTGCACCAGAGCTACCGTAATACTTCTCAAGCACGAGACTTAAGGCACTCGGTGCGGCGATCGCACATAGGACCTCACAGCTCAGCATGAAGCGCAGCTGATCCGCGACCATACTGCGCGATGGGTCGTCGACGGCGACGATCAGCTTGCCATCTTTCTCCGCAACAGGCACAAGCCGTTGCTCCACGGCGAATTCCCCTGGAATGCGCTCGACTAAGCGGTCGGGCAGTCGCCCCTTTGACAAATCTACAAATGGCATCCGCGAGGCCTTCGCGACATGTCGGTAGATCGTAGCCTCATCGGCGAGACCCATCTCGAGTACAGCCTCGGCCAAAGACCGCCCACGGTTACGCTGAAAAGCCTGCGCCTCGCGCAGCTTTGCATCGTCCAGAATCCCCGCCTCTATCAGCATTCGCTCTATTTCGCCGCTCAAGTCTCGCCTATCCGCCCGGGGTGTATTCGCTTCGATTAAGGTCCCCCCGACTGGGGCGCCCCAACTGGAAATTGCCAGCAGAGGCCCGCCACGCGAAACGCGACAGGATCACAATGAGCATGCTACGGCCTTGCCCCCCCGCGGTCACTGTTTCCGAGGCGAAGAAGTGGGTTTTGGCCTCCGGTTAATAGGATTTGGCCATCTTGGGCCCCCACGGAACCACTCGCAAGCACTTGGCGCTGTCCCGAATCACGCCGGTAGTAAGCGGTTCGGCCACCGCAATCGCCCCTCGTTGAGTCCAGCCGCCATGGCAGCGTTCGTCGCGGTCCAAACTAAGATCTAGGGTCTCTCTTCAAGGCCCTCAGGTCGTCGAGCTCGGATCGCAACTGCTCGTTCTCCCTTTGCAGGTCCTCTACCTCTCGCCGAGACATCCCCGGTCGACTCTCTTCGTGCAGGGCCTGGCCGCGCTTTGTGCTGGCGGCTCGCTCCTCGGTCAAGTACACACCCGACAACATGCTCGTCTTGGCGGTCGCCGAGCTGGTATTGCCCTCCGAATCTTCAAAGTGGACCTTGTAAATCCGCGAGTCCTTCTCACCTAACCAGCCGGTTCCAAACGGTGCCCACACGATCGAGCGGACGGTCTGTCCGCGCTCTCGAAAATGCGCAGCAATACGCTTTCGATCCAAGCTCCCCGCGAATAATCGACAGGCAAGGACTAGCACCAAGACAAGGAGCACCAGAAAAATGCCCTCGACAGGAAATGAACTCCTAAGCAATACCATGAGATGCCCTGATTGGGGGAACGCGACGCAACTGGGGTGCGGATGCAGATGCTAGCCGAACTCTAAGCATCTACCTACCCTGCAAAGGTCAACGTATTCAATAGGGAAATCCCTCTAGGCAAAACGAGAGAGAGGCCAGCAGTACCTATGTACGGACTGGCCTCTCCCCCGTGTTTCCAAGCTCGTGCGGCTCGGTATACGCCGCTTGCCTACTGCCCGGCTGGAGTCGTAACTCCACCACGGATGACTCCCGAGAAGGGCAGCTCGATGGTCTCCTTCGCGGGATGCCCGATTTGGACCTCAACGAAGCCCCGGAACGAGCCGTTGCCCTCTTGTTCGATACCCAAAAGCGTCAAAGACATCGTCCAATCGCCCGTTGCCTCCTCACGCATCCAGCTGACTTCGAAGTCGTCCGCGTACTGGAACTCAGTGCCATAGGCCTTGAGCTCAGTCTTCGGGGCCGTATCCAGGGAGAAGTCATCGGCGGTCACCTTGAGCACCGAGGTGCGCGTGGCCACTTGACCGGGTCGCAGCAGACCAAAGCTCACACTCGGCGGATTCAGAGCCACAGGGCCGAGCACCTGACCAGTGATGAAGAGGATCGCATCAAAGAAAATCGGTGAGCCGTCTGCCATGGTCTTGTCCGGCTGCTGGATGTTGCTGACCAGCTTGATAGCGCGGTTCAAGTTTCCCTCGGGTAGATTCGGGCCGCCCTCGACATTGACAACCCAACGGGTGCTCATGCCATTCTCGTCGGGTGCATCGGGCTTGAGGTCAACGCGCATTTCGCGAAGGGGAACGTTCTCATCGATGGACAATTTAAACTTGCCGTAGGCCTCGCTCGTAATGATGACCTGTCCTTTGCGAACATCGGCCGACTTCATCTGGGTGAAGTTGATCGAGCGAGGAG
>ERZ889078.3287-NODE-3287-length-10794-cov-8.615886_pt1 | contig 10794 bp, 11 predicted proteins | sample MGYA00521266_ERZ889078 | MGnify/ENA primary metagenome ERZ889078 (study PRJEB32303, sample SAMEA104408618) | aquatic metagenome | biome: Brackish water; feature: Pelagic; material: water | place: Baltic Sea | collected 2014-06-16T06:34:00 | depth 76,534 m ... | reverse complement strand
AGTCGTTATCAGGATTTGGTTAAGAGTATTGCTCAAGCATTTACTGAGTTATGGGGTTATGTAGGCATTGATTTAATAGAAACAACCGAACAAATATTTGTGCTTGAAATAAATCCACGATTAACGACTTCATTTGTGGGAATCAATGAGGCATTAGGAATCAATGTGGCTGAAAATGTTTTGCAATTATTAAACGGTCCGCCAATTATTAAGCCTCTTTATAACCAAGCTATAAGAATTCAAGTGAAGCATAATGATTGAAAGTAACATGATGGGCTGGGATATAGGTGGCGCCCATGTGAAAGCCGCTGTAATCAACTCTAGGGGGGAAGTGATTGCAGTTTATCAACAACCTTGTCCCTTATGGAAAGGTTTGGATCAATTACAGACCTCGGTAATATTCATATTGCAGGAAGCTGTTGCATGGGATTGTCGACATGTAATAACCATGACAGGCGAATTGGTTGATTTATTTGAAGATCGGGACGATGGAGTTAAGCAAATCATAGCAACCATGACGACCTTGTTACCGCAAAATAGGGGTCTAGTATTTGCTGGTCTGATTGGGTTTTTAGAGTTAGAGCAGGTTGAATCTAAACATTATCTGAGCATTGCTTCGGCAAATTGGCTGGCTAGCGCTGCTTTTGCGGCGCAAAAAGTGGAGAATGGACTTTTTGTTGATATAGGCAGTACGACAACAGATATACTTTTTCTCAAGGATGGCAAAGTGAAGGCGGAGGGTTATACTGATTATCAGCGATTAATCTCTAGGGAACTTGTATATACAGGAATCGTTAGAACAGCAGTCATGGCAGTGGTGCAAACTACACGTGATCAAGATCAGGAAATTGGTGTAATGGCAGAATATTTTTCTACGATGGCAGATGTTTATCGAGTGACAGGTGAACTGAATGAATTACACGACCAAGTTGAAACCGCAGATGGCGCTGAAAAAACAGTATTTGCCAGTGCCAGACGCTTATCACGTATGATAGGTAGTGATTTTTACAAGGAAGAGCTTCCTCGTTGGCAACAATTTGCCGAGAATATTCGTGCTCAACAATTACAAAAAATTCAAAATGCGTGTGAATATCGAATCAAAAATGAGGCAATCTTAAAAATCAATCCGATAATAGGTGCTGGAGTAGGGCGATTTTTGGTAAAACAACTTGCCGAGTTATTGGGTTACCCTTATCTTGATTTTTCTGATTTATTTCCAGCATCAGTAAGTCAAGCAGGGTTGTCACCTTCAGATTGTGCGCCTGCAGTTGCTGTGGCCTGTTTGGCTAGAAAGCTAAATTAATCATGCTGTTATGCCTTATTATTTATTACGATGAATGAACCGATTAGCTTAGACAAGCCGGTAAAGACTAAACCAAAGCTCAAATCAGATGTTAAGCCTGAGTTAAAACCACCAACTCGTCCAAGGAAACCGAGAGCAAAAAAAAAGCTAGCCAAGTCACCTGTTAGTAATTTTAAACATCGTTTAATTTGGGGTGGCCTTGAGCTTCTGGGCTTGGCAATTTCTGCTGTACTGGCCATTATGGTTATTTTAGGTTATTCGGCTAATTGGTTTTCAGGGACACGATTTTTTACCAGTTTGTTGCCTTTTGCAATCGGTGTGTTGACCATGATTGTAATGACGACTGGCTTGTTAATTGGTTGGTGGCGGCTGAGAAAACGGTTGCAGGTCAAGTCATTGTTTTTGTCCCCTATTTTAGCTGTTTGTCTTGCACTGGTTATTGGTTGGTTTTCCATGCAAGATCAATTTTCTCAGGCACGAGGGCATTTTCGTACCTTGGTGGGTGGCAAGTCAGAGGCTGGCAGAGTGACTTTGGCTCATCAAGTTTATGCAGCTTATCGTCGATATGATTCGGAGCAGTTGAAAAAAATACTTAATCGGGCAGACACCTATAATTCCGATATTAAAGAAGCCGCCAAAGAGTTTGATCTTGATCTTAATCTCTTGCAAGGTATCGCAGCAACGGAATCTTCTTTCTTGCCACGCAACAGTAAAGATGGTGGGCAAGGCTTATTTCAAATTACACAGGTACCCAAAGAAGTAGTGGAGCAGGCAGGCAAGCATTTGTCAGAGCGTCAACTTTCATTGCACAATTCCAGACATAATGCATTTCTGGCAGCGGCGACATTAAAGTATTATTTAGCACAGATGAACGATGACTTGTTTCTTGGGTTATTGGCTTACAATATTGGCCCTGCAAATGGGGGTCTTAAATTTATCATGCAAGAATATGGTGTAACTGACTTTGTGACCATACAGCCTTATTTACAGTTGTTACCGAGGGATTATCCGATTCGTGTTTTATCGTATTCTCTGGCGTTTAGACTTTGGCAAAAAGAAGGGAAATTACTGGCATATGAAGAAGGGAAAAACGCCCAACATATTCAGAGTATTGGAATACCAGGCTTGCTGCTGGATTTTTAGGTAAAAGGTGGGCAAAGAACATGCCCACGCAATCTGTTATCGTTTTACCATTGAGAGTCGCCAGTTTCAGGGTCGTACATTTCGTGAACAATTTTATGACGGTTGGCTATTAATTCATCAATGCTAGGTGAGTTACTCATGGCTCGTGAAATAGCTAATTTCATGGCTTCATAATTCGTGCGATATAAGTCTTTACGATCTAATTCAGGGTTGATTGCACATTCAGGCGCTATCCACAACATCGCAATAATACATAAGTCATTGGCTTTATCGGCTGGAATAACACCAGCGATAACGCTGTCAATAACGGCATCGGCAACGGCTGACTGCACAGGCCCACCAAATAACTCAATATAGGCTGAAGACTTCATAGTCACTTTAGGCACAATGATCGTTGCAGGGCGAACTTGTTGGTTACAGGCTCGAATGGCAAACATGCGGGTATGGCCTTCCGTTTGGCCCATCAGATTTGCAAAGGCATGCCCCGCAGGTCCTTTTACATTACCAATAAGTATTTCAGGCATCGCATCGGTGCCTTGACCTTCGCTAGAAAATACGGTTGCTTCACCGGTTCTAAACCAAATTGTATCTGACATTAAAAAATCCAAAGAGAGTAATAATAATCGTACATTTTATGATGGAAGCATAGGGACGGCAATATATTAAGTAGTTTGAGCAAAAATAAGGCGATGACAAAATGATGGCGAGGAGGTCAGTTTAGTTATGATAATATGTTTTCCATGTACCGTTTTTTTTAGTTAGAAAGTCATGGTTAAACTCCGCGCAATTAATTGTTCTTCATCGTTGTTAAAAAAAATATTTCCCATATTTTCGACAGCGTTTTTTTATCTACTGTATTACTTGATTAGTACTTTCAAATTTGATGTGCAAATCGATGCATCGGCTATTTTTTACGACTTTCTATTGCAATTGGCGATTGCTTATATTCTGTTTTCCATATCAAAACGTGTCTGGACTTTTTTGGTAATTCAAGCATTAGTAATGGGTATTTTATATGTCGGTAATGCGGTAAAAATGTCATTTTTTGGCGGCCCGATTATGCCGGATGATATTTTTGCACTCCGTTCTTTACTATTGATACTGGAAGGTTGGCGGTTTTTTGCTGTTGCGATACCATTAGCTGCGATTGCTAGTTTATTGCTATTTAATTTTACCATGCGTCACTGGAGCGCCTATCTTGCCAGTTTGTTAGTCATATTACTTGGTATTACAATGGGTTATAAGCCAGCTATGATACTTGACCCGCTGGATAAAAATATTCCTCACTCGGTATGGGACCAACGGTCTAATTATTTGTTTCGTGGTGCTACCTTATATTCTCTGCATGAAGGCGCACGTTATTTTGCTCTGTCTGACAAGCCTCCTGATCCTGATGAGGCTCAGATAGCTGCTGAGAAGTTGTTAAGCAAGGCTCCTTCTTTAAAGGTAAAGGAAGTCTCAGATAAAAAGCCTTTTACACCGCGCAATATACATATCGTATTGTTGGAATCATTCTGGGATCCCAACGAGTTAAAAAAAGCTAAGTTTGGGGCGAATCCTCTGGCGTCTGATTTTCGAAAACTTTGGAAAAATGCAGGATACTCGCATGCCTTAACGCCCGTATTTGGAGGCTATACCGCAAATTCAGAGTTTGAAGTGTTATGTGGATTTCCGGTGACCAAGGATACGGTCAAATTTGAACGTCAATTGGTAAATGCAGTTCCTTGCCTGCCACACATTCTTGCCGATAAAGGTTACCGTACTATTGTTTCACACCCTAATGTACCGGTATTCTGGAATCGTGTTAATGCCTATCGAAATATAGGTTTTCAAACGTATTGGTCAATAGAGGATTTCGTCCTTGATGACATGAACGAGGAGTTTTTGTCTGATGCCTCGCTCTATCGTCAGGTTTTGGGAAAAATATCTGGCTCACTGGATAATAAACAACCCATTTTGGATTACATTGTGACTTATTTTGGACACTGGTGGTATCCTTTAAATGCCAGTCGCCCGAACAAGATAACTTCTCCTTCCAAGGTTGAAGAAGTACCTCACTATGCCAATACCATCTACTATAAGTCACGGGAACTTATGGCTTTTTTAGATCAACTAAGACAACGTGATCCTGACGGCATTATCGTCGCTTTTGGCGATCATCTGCCTTTTTTAGGTGAAAATTTTGCCGGTTATGTGGAGTCAGGTGTGCTGCCATCCAATCGTAGTGATTTTACAGCCGCTATGTTTAAGTTTTATGTGAGCACACCGATGATCATCATCGACGGCAAAAACGGGCCGGTTAAAATTGGGAGTTTGCCGCTTTATCAAGTGCCCAAGCTTTTGCTTAACATGATAAATTATACTGAACCCAGTATCATGGATTATGTTAAGCCTTTGCCTGGTCAGCTTGTCCGGCCTTCGCCCGGTGGGTTGCATTTTAATTTATTGACGGCAGGGGAAGTTGATGTATGTAAAGAACCGCCTTATTCAGAAGCTTGCGAGAAATCAACAGAATGGTTAAACAATGTTTCAATTATTAGCAATGATTTATTTATTGGTCGTCAATATACCCGCCCAAAACACATGTCTATCAAACCTTCAGAACCATTGTTAGAAGATCTTGTGGGATCTCCGCTGCATGCAAATGATGTGGTCGTTGATCACTAATTCGCAAAGTCACAGTACCGCAATCTGTTAGGGTGAATGGTTAAGATGGATTAACTTTATAGATGACTATTTTTTGGAGTATTGAATGAATAAATATTGGGTCGGTACAGTTTTTAGCTTACTTCTGGTTTTTGCAAATAATGGCGTAGCAGATCAATTCACGCTTCCGGTACAACTGGATTACAGTCTTATAAAAAAAGCATTAATGACCCAGCTTTATAAAGGAGCCGGTGACACGGCGGAGCTTTGGAAAGATAAGCGGGGTTGTAGTTATTTAAAGCTTTCAAATCCCGAGCTTAGTGGCCAAAAAGGTCAAATTAAATTGATAAATAATGTGCAGGCACGTTTCGGAACGGGTATAGGAGGGCAATGCGTCACACTTATTGAATGGGCAGGTGTGTTGGAAACCTTACAGCAACCGACCATTAACGCTGCCCAGTCTGTTTTGAGTTTGCCCATTACCCAAGTAACAGCGACTGATCCGAATGGTCGCGCAATTACTAACAACAAAATTCAGGATTTGATCAAACGCTTTGCAGAACCCAAATTATCTGCCGTTAAAATTGATTTAAACGAATCTCGAGCAGATATAGAAAAAACAGTAACTGAATTTTTACCCAAAGAAAATATCGCAGAAGTTAAAGCAATACTCAATACCATAAAGTTCACCAGTGCAGAAGCCGGTGATAAGGGTGTTGCCATTAAACTGGGCTTTGCTGCGCCGACAAAAGTCGCTAATAAAAAATCGGCCGCTCCGTTGACCGAGGCGGAACAAAAACAATGGCAAGCTAGTTGGCAGGAATGGGATGCATTTTTAAGTAAGGCTATTAAACAGGCCTCTGAAGATGCCAAGTCGGCAGAACTGAGTGATGCCTTGATGGAAACGCTTTTGGAAGCGCGGAGTGCTTTTCAAGCAGGTTTAAAAGAACAGGATAGTAATGGTGATGATCCGGTACGGGTGTTTTTTACCAATACTTGGGAACGCTTGTCGCCTCAATTAAAAACGTTAGCCAAGCAATTACCGGAAATTCAAGGTTTACGTTACATGACTTTTATTGCGGCTACTGATGTGCTTTATGAGCTTGAAAATCTGGGTGCGCCATTTGGATTGGAAATTTCATCTGATGGCTTGCGCAAATTGGCGCGTATCCTGATTGCCGGCAAACAGCAACATGCGGTAGTGGGAAAAGGATAGCGCAAAAGCAGAATATACTAGAAATTGGGGTTGAATGGCACAGAGTAAATGCGACGATAGCAAAGGGTTTATTGTTTCAATACATTGTCACAAAGCACGGGTAGTATCAGTGGCTTAGGTGGTATTTTAGAAGGCACGGGGTGCTTGGCTTCTTCAGAAAACCACCACGCCAACTCTGCATCGCAACCGGTGCCTTGTGGAAGAGGTTCTTGACCTTGGCAGTCGTGATTGTTTTTGGCGCATTTTAGGCGCACATGAAAATGATCATCATGTTTCCACCAAGGGCGAATTTTACGTAACCAGTCATGCCTGGCATGAGTTAAACAAAGTTCACGCTTAATGCTGGGGTTGACGAAAATACGATCAACTTCAGCTGTTTGAGCCGCAACTTCAAGCACTTTCTCATTAGCCTTGGACCATTGGCGGTAATCAATGGTATCTGATTGCCCGACCAGAACAGACGGTGCATTCCAGGTTTCACGTTCCTTAAATGCTAACGTGTGGCTGGCCGCTTGAGTTGACAATAAAAACCAAATATCAACATCTAATCCGGTTTGATGACTACGATGCCCGCTTAAAGTCGGGCCGCCACGTGGTTGACCTAAATCACCAATTAACAAAGATCCTAACTGTTTTTTGGCGGCAGTTTGCCCTAAGCTTTCAATAAAGTGTTTTAAATCCGGATGACCATAAACCCGACTTCTCGATAACCGCATTACTTGATAACCCGTACCATTAATCGGCACAGAAACCGCACCGCTGATACAGCCGGCATTATAAGTACCAATGCTCTGAGCGCTAACGGAATAAGTTGGCAGTGATACTTTTGACCATTGTTCAGCGAGGGAGCTTGCAAGGCATTCAGTAATTACTGCAGACAACAAGAGACCGTAAAAAAGTAACGCTTTAATCTTTAACACAGTATCTCCGAATATAAAACCTATGGTATAAAATAAACAGTAAAGCTAATTTATACGACAATAGAAATTTTTCCAATCCTTATATGACGCATTCTACTCAGTAGAATACACTGTAATTAATCTTTTCGTAGGTAGTGCAATGAATCTAAGCCGGACTCAAATTGAATTCACTCTCCTTTATGACGGTCTATGTCCACTTTGCAGTAAAGAAGTGACTTGGTTATACAGCAGAAATAAACAGGAGAAGCTTGGGTTTCAAGATATCAATGAAGCGGGTTTTGATCCGGCGATTTACGGTAAAACGCACACTGAATTAATGGCAGAGATTCACGGGGTTTATCCCGATGGTCGAATTATTAAAGGCATAGGTGTCTTTCGTGAGACCTATAAAGCTGTGGGATTAGGATGGTTAATGGCGCCTACCAGTTGGCCGGTATTAAAAACCTTGTTTGATTTTATTTATAAGTTGTTTGCAAAATACCGTGTGCGACTGGCTAGCCTATTTGTTGGTGATAAGGCTTGTAATTGTGGATAAGTATGTTTACGCCTACGTTGTTAATGGTTAGGTTTTACGCCTTCTCAACTCGTATATCCTTGTTATCAGTATTTGAGCAGTCCATGCCGGAAAGGCGACTTTAATAGTATACTGCTACTAATAATACCCCGTTGAATAACTTTATAGACATTACAAGATGACTCAAAAGAAACGATTAATCATTGCCATGACAGGTGCCACTGGTGCTGTTTATGGTGTAAGAATGTTGCAAGTGCTGCAGGCGCAGGACGAATGGGAAACACATTTGGTAATTTCTGATGCAGGTGTCGTTAATTTAAAACATGAAATGGATATAAAACGGGCTGAACTGTTTAAGTTAGCGGATGTAACGCATGGCATTGATGATATTGCCGCCAGTATTTCCAGTGGCGGTTTTAAAACAGAAGGGATGATAATTGCACCTTGCTCAATGAAAACATTGGCGGCAGTCGCTCATGGCTTTGGGGATAACCTAATTTCGAGGGCCGCTGATGTGGTTTTAAAAGAACGTCGACGTTTGGTAATGATGCCTCGGGAAACGCCTTTAAATCTCGTGCATATCAGAAATATGGTCAGTGTGACGGAAATGGGTGGGATTATGTTTCCACCGATGCCGGCTTTTTATAGCAAAACCGACTCATTAACGGCGATGGTTAATGAAACGGTCGGTAGAATATTGGATATGTTTGGAGTCAATGTAGAAGGTTTGTACACGCCTTGGGAAGGCTTGTAAGTAGGAGAGCTTTTGCTACTCCTACATGAGCAAGGTTTAAGACAACAGTTTTGAATTTTTACTATTACGAAATACCAAAGGTTTTTCATTGCCAGAAAGACTGCTGTTTGCCGCCGCATCTATGGCCTCTTGAATAACGCCGTGGTGTGGTGATTTACTGCACACAGGGTCAGCGTTATACATATCACCTGTCAATAAGTAAGCTTGGCAATGGCAGCCACCAAAATCTTTGTCTTTCTCATCACAGCTACGACAAGGTTCTTTCATCCATTCATGGCCTCTAAAAAAATTAAAGGCTTTTGACTGATTCCAAATTTCTTCTATGCTGTAGTCATTAACGTTGGGGCAATCCAAGCCGGGTAGCTCCCGTGCGGAATGGCAAGGCAAGGCCACGCCATCTGGCGCAATAGTTAAAAAAGTAGTGCCCCAGCCATTCATGCAAGCTTTAGGACGATCTTCATAAAAATCGGGTACGACATAATAAATTTTCATTTTACCGGCGACGTTTTCTTTAAAGGCCTGTGCGATAGCCTCGGCTTTTTCAAATTGCGCTTGGGTAGGTAGCAATAAATCACGGTTGGCATGTGCCCAGCCGTAATATTGGGTGTTGGCAAGTTCCAGATAGTCAGCACCTAACTCTTCTGCCATTGCCAGAATTTCCGGCATTTGGTGAATATTTTCACGGTGAATAACCACGCATAACACCATGGGATAGCCGTGTTTTTTGACCAGGTGAGCGACTTCTTTTTTGTGTTCGAAGGATTTCGTACCGGCAATATGGTCGTTTAATTCTTGGCTACTGGCCTGAATACTGACCTGAATATGATCCAAGCCGGCTTCTTTCAATTGGATGATTTTTTCTTCAGTGAGCCCATAACCTGAGGTGATCAGATTGGAATAATAACCCAAGTCTCTGGCATGTTTAACCAGTTCGGGCAGGTCTTGACGGGTTAAGGGTTCGCCACCGGAAAAACCTAATTGTACGGCGCCCATTTTGCGAGCTTGGGTCAGTACGCGTTTCCAGTCGTCGGTCGCTAATTCAGCTTGATATTTTGCATAATCAATGGGATTGGAGCAATACGGGCATTGTAGCGGGCAAGCGTAAGTCAGCTCTGCCAATAACCAGCGCGGTGGTGTGGGGTTAGTTTTGATTAATCCAGCCATTTTGTAATGCGATCTCTAGAAATGCGTTAATGTCGTTGGTAAGTCCCGAGGTAGAAAATTTTTGCTCCAGTTCGTTGACAATTTGGGCAAGATTGCGTGTGCCGTCACAGAGCTTTAGAATTTCAGCTGAGGTTTGATTAAGTTCTACCATGCCTTCCGGATAAAGAATGACATTTTTTTGTTGTGCTTCTTCCCATTGCAAGCGATGGGTGCGAGAAAATTGAATGGGCAGGTCCGTGTTTAGAGTCATTTCGGTAATTGGGTTCGGGTGATGATGCGTACGCAAATGGTCTTATTTTTCAATATTAAAATAAGGTGGCATATGGTTAATAAAAGCCATATACATGGCATCCGCCATAGCCCACAACACATCCAGTTTAAATTTTAAAATTTGCACCATACGATCTTGTTGTTCACGCGTTTTGTACCACTCCAAGGTAATGGCAAGTCCATGTTCAACATCGCGCCGTGCTTCAGTCAGACGCTTACGAAAATAGTTGTAACCCTCTATATCAACCCATGGGTAGTGTTCTGGCCAGTTATCCAAGCGTTGTTGGTGAATTTTAGGTGCAAACAATTCCGTTAATGAAGAGCTGGCTGCTTCGTGCCATTCGGCTCTACGAGCAAAATTAACATAGGCGTCAACGGCAAAACGAACACCGGGTAAGACATGTTTTAATGAAGTGATGTCTTCACGGCTTAAGCCGACGGCAATGCCTAGTTGAATCCAAGCTTCAATGCCGCCTGGGTCCCCGGGATGACCATCATGATCCATGATACGTTGCACCCATTTGGCACGGGTTTCACGATCGGGACAATTGGCTAAAATATTAGCATCTTTAATGGGAATGCTGACTTGATAATAGAAACGGTTAGCAACCCAGCCTTGTAATTGCTCCCGGGTCAACTTCCCCTCGTTCATCAGCGTATGGTAGGGATGATGAATATGGTAATAATTTTCCATGCCCCGCAAGGCTGCTTCAAATTCAGATTTTGTCCAAGCTTTATTGTCGATATTGCTCATGGTGATGTCCAATGAATGATATGAAGAAAACGATTTAAGCTTACTTTATAAATCGATTTCCAGTCCATCGTATGCGACTTCAATGCCTGCGGCATCAAGTATTTTACGTT
>ERZ889078.3286-NODE-3286-length-10796-cov-12.961549_pt1 | contig 10796 bp, 9 predicted proteins | sample MGYA00521266_ERZ889078 | MGnify/ENA primary metagenome ERZ889078 (study PRJEB32303, sample SAMEA104408618) | aquatic metagenome | biome: Brackish water; feature: Pelagic; material: water | place: Baltic Sea | collected 2014-06-16T06:34:00 | depth 76,534 m ... | reverse complement strand
AAAAAACGAATTAACCTGTAAAAAAGGTCAACCTATTTCAGTATAATACAAATTTGCATTGGCCCGTCCTGATAACTTACCTTAGCTACTTCCTTCAATGGGATTTGATTTCCATTTGGAATTACTACATAAAGGTTTTTAAGGTTATCTATACTTTGCTTATGTTCATCTTTTAAACGAACAACCAAATCAAAACGCTTTTCACCTTCAAAAATAACTCCAGCAGTTTCTCCACTAAAAGCGGCTCTAATTATAGTATTTAAGTCTTGAATATTTAATCCATATTGTGCAATTTTTTTACGCTCGTATTGAACAGTCATTTGAGGCAAACCTTTTGTTGCTTCTACTTTTATCTCTGCTACACCTTCAACTGTGCCAATTATTTCAGACATTTTTTTAGCGTAACCCGCTAATTTATTAAGATCTTCACCAAATAACTTAATAGCAACATCTTGCCTAACTCCAGTCATTAACTCATTAAAACGGAGTTCTAGTGGTTGAGAAAATTCATAATTAACACCTGGTATAAAAGCCAGTTTATGCTTAATTTTTTCAATTAATTCTTCTTTTGATTCAGCTGAAACCCATTCATTTTGAGGTTTTAACATAACAAACATATCAGCAATATCCATTGGCATTGGATCCGTTGGCAATTCTGCAACTCCAATTCTTGATAGAACTTCTGTTACTTCTGGAAAGTTTTCTAAAATTGTTTTTTCAATTAAAGTTGCCACTTTCTCTGTTTCTTCCAATGAACTACCTGATTTCAATAATGCCTGCATTGCAATATCACCTTCATCTAATTTTGGAATAAACTCTCCTCCCATATTTGTGAAAGTAAACACTGCTAACCCAAATAATACTACTGAGATAGATAAAATTATTTCTTTTTTATTTAATGCTTTTTGAAGTATTTGCTCATATTTACCTGATAACCAGTTAATAAATTTATCTCCCCATAATACTTTTTGGGAAGGCTTTTCACTCATAAATAAGGCAGAAGCCATTGGAACATACGTTAAACACAAAATCATTGCTCCTATTACAGCAAAACTAAATGTCATAGCCATTGGAGTAAACATTTTTCCTTCAACACCTTGTAAAGTTAGAATAGGGATAAAAACAATTAAAATAATTAACTGACCAAAAAATGCTGCATTCATCATTTTACTTGATGATTTATATGTAATGTCATCAATTTCATTTTGTGATAATTCACCACTTTCTGTTTTCCTAACTCTTTGGATGGTATAAAAAACAACACTTTCTACTATAATTACAGCACCGTCAACAATAATTCCAAAATCAATAGCTCCTAAACTCATTAAATTAGACCAAACCCCAAAAATATTCATTAGTGTATATGCAAACAGTAACGATAACGGAATGGTGGAAGCTACAATCAATCCTCCTCTAAAATTTCCCAGAAAAAGTACCAAAACAAAAATTACAATTAGCCCACCCTCCAATAAATTAGAAGAAACAGTATTGGTGGTTTTTTTAATTAATTTTGCTCTATCTATAAACGGTTTTATTGAAATTCCTTCTGGTAAAGATTTTTCAATTTCTAATACTCGTTCTTTAACAAGTTCAATTACATCATTTGAATTTTCGCCTTTTAACATTAGAATCATTCCACCTACTGCATCTCCTTTTCCATTTTTTGTGAACGAACCAAAACGAATGGCACTTCCATAACCAACAGTAGCAACATCTTTAACCAGAATTGGAGTTCCGGTATCATTTTTAACAACAATATTTTCAATGTCTTCAATGGATTTGGCTAACCCTTCACTTCTAATAAAATTAGCTTTGTGGTTTTTTACGATATAAGCTCCACCTGTATTTTCGTTATTTGCTTCAAGCACTTTAAAAATATCAGTAATACTAATTCCCATACTTTTTAACCTGTCTGGGTCAACAGCAACTTCATATTGCTTTACTTTACCACCAAAACTATTTACTTCAACAACACCTTGAAGCATAGCCATTTGACGTTTCACTATCCAATCTTGATAGGTTCGTAAATCTGTATCCGTATATTTATTTTCAAATTCTGGGGCTACTTCTAAAGTGTATTGATAAATTTCGCCTAAACCTGTTGTTATAGGTCCCATAAAAGGCTCTCCAAATTTTTGTGGAATCTGATCTTTTACAGCCGCTAGTTTTTCAGATACCAGTTGCCTTGGTAAATAAGTTTCCATTTTATCATCAAAAACAACTGTAACTACGGAAAGTCCAAAACGTGAAATAGAACGAATTTCATTGACTCCCGGTAAATTTGCCATCGCTAATTCAACGGGGTAGGTTACAAATTTTTCTATGTCTACTGTTCCTAAATTAGGGGATGTTGTAATAATTTGAACCTGATTATTTGTAATGTCAGGAACGGCATCAATTGGTACATTTTTCATTGAAAAAATTCCAATACCAATCCAAGCAATCATCATTATACCGATGATTAGCTTATTCTTTATTGAAAAAGAAATAATACTATTTATCATTAAAATAAATTTAAGTTTATACTAAAATTCACATTTAAAAAATATAAATGCTTAATTATTATGTAAAACTTAAATTCTAGGTGGTTGAAAAAAACTGTTTAAATATAAATTTGAAAAAGGCTCATTATAAGCGTAATTTTTGTTTTTTAGGATCAAATTTTTAGCCTCAGAAATGAAATTAGTTGAATTAAGAATAAAAACTAGTTGAAAATGATTATCAGCATGTTGATGTTTAAAAGGAAGTTCTCCATGCTCCTCATGCTCGTGTAAATTTCCTTTGTGTTTATGTGAGGTTTCAAATTCACCGTAGTGATCTGTAATAAAATCTGTAAAGGTTTCACCATCTTCAATATGACAACTAATATCTTTAATAAAGTTTGGAACTTTATTAAAATCATCTAAATCAAAATTAAAACTTTGAACTAGAACAATTAAGGATAATATGAATGATGTAATTTTCAAATCAGTTGCAAAATTAATAAAATTCAATGTGTTATACTTAAAAATCAACTTAAATTTTTCCGTGATACTTTCTCACAAACCACTCAGTTGAAAGTAAAACTAAAATGAAGCCTAAAATCCATTTCCAATTTATTAAAGGAGTTTTAACGGTGTCTGATTTCTGAATACTTTTAAAACGTGTATCAGATTTCAAGTTATCAATGAGTTTATCCTCTTCGTTAGAATAATAAATAGTTCCATTTGTTTTAGCTGCCATTAATTTTAATGCAGAATCATTAGAATTTACAAACTGCTGTTCAACTTCAAAAGGAAGTATTTTAAAACTTCCTGACGCTGTTGAAATTTGATTTTCAACAGATACTGAGTATAAATATTCACCTGATGGAAGGTTTGATACTTCAGCTATAAACCTACTATCCAATGCTGAAAAAGAAATTTTCTGAAGATAATTAGCAGCTTTATTAGAAACAGTTAACCACAATTTTGCTCTGGAATCAAAATTAAAATTCTTATCTAAATAAGTTGCTGAAATTTCTATTGTTTCATTCGCATAAAAAATTGGTTCAATAGTAACCGACAATCTTTTATCCTTTTGAGTAGAAGCTAAATACTGAATTAAATTAGAGATAAATCCATCAAAAAGTTCAAAAGTTTTAGTCTCATTATGACTATTCATTCTCCATCGCCATATGTTCTCACCAAACAGAATAGCGCTCCTCTGGTTGTTATTTTCAAAGGTTGCTAATAATGGTTTTTCAGTTTTAATAGTTCCAATTTGTTGGTATAATAACGCTTGATATGGCACAAAAAATGTAATATCTCCAAAGTAATCATCTAATGGAGCAAAATTTAAAAATCCAATATCATCACTTAAAAAATTAGCGAAATTTGAATTAAATACGGGGCGATAATTTTCAGACTGAGAAATTGCATTTTTTGAGAAATTATGTTGTATTTTATTCAAAAATACCCAATCAGTACTAAGTCCTGTAATGATAAAATAATTTAACTTTTTGGCATTAATAGCTTCAAAAATACCTTTAAATTCCTTTGATGGCTGATTTAAAACAATCAATTGATAATCAGATAAATCACCTTTAAAGTCTATACTATTTGAAATTGTAACAGATCGTTGCTCATTACTTTCAATAGACTTTTTTAACATTCCTAAATCTGGATGAATTATAGAAGTTAAAATTAAAATTTTAGATTTTTCTTCAATAACATTTATGCTAAAACTTTTTGAATTATTTATCTTATTTTGCTCATTCTCTAACTCTTCAATTTTTGCTGTAAAATATTGTGTGCCTTTCTCCTCGGCAGTTAAAAGGAATGATTCCGTTTTTATAGCTGCCGTTTTTGAAAATTGAAGTTCTTTACTAAATACAATTTTACCTTTGTGAAAAACACTTATTTTTTTAAAAACTGATTTAGTTCCAACATAATTTATAAATAATTCTACAGGAAACTTATTTTTTAAATTGGTAAACTTATTTACATTTAACTGACGTATATAAATATCTTCAAAAACAGTTGTATCACCAATTATAAATGGGGAAACTGGACTTTTATAATTTACAAACTCAATGTTATTTCCAACTGTTTGGTTACCATCTGTAATTACTACAACTGGAGCACTTTCCGTTTTATATAATTTAGAAAATTCTTCAAATGGCAAACTTAAATTTGTTTGATTTTCATTAAATTTTAAAGAATCTAAAACTGTTACATTATTTCCAAAACTATAGTAGTCTATTGAAAATTTTTCATTTAAATCTATATCCTTTTTAAATAAATTAATGAGTCTTTTTACTTCAGTATTTTGGGAATTATATTTAATTGAAGTCGAATTATCAACAGCAATAACCAAATTAGGTTTTTCAATTACTGTTGTATTTTTTTTTATTGAAGGATTAATAATTAATAATAAAACGCTGAAATAGGTTAGAAATCTTAAAAAAGAAAGCCAATATTTCAATTGGCCTGTTTCTTTATTTTTAAAAATATATTGAAATATAGCTATCAATAAAGCAGCAACAAAAGCTAATACTATAAATAACAACGTTTCAGTATTCATTTTAATTATTCAATACAAGTTTTAAGTTATTTTATATTCTTTTCACTGTGGTTTTATACATTGCTCAAGAATAAATTTTAATTTTTAAGTTAGCATTCCTCCATCCACACTTAAAGTTTGCCCAGTAATATATGAACTCATATCCGATGCTAAAAATACACACGCATTTGCAACATCTTCTGGAGTTCCACCACGTTTTAACGGAATAGCATTTGTCCACTCTTTTACAGTTTCTTCAGGTAAAATTGCTGTCATTTCAGTTTCAATAAATCCAGGAGCAATTACATTACTTCTAATATTTCTTGAACCTAATTCCAACGCTACAGACTTAGAAAACCCAATAATTCCGGCTTTTGATGCAGCATAGTTAGCTTGACCTGCATTTCCTTTTAATCCAACTACTGAACTCATATTTATAATAGAACCTGATCTTTGTTTCATCATTGGTCTAATTACAGCTTTTGTTAAATTGAAAACCGATTTTAAATTCACTTCAATTACAGTGTCAAAATCTGCTTCAGAAATACGCATTAATAAATTATCTTTAGTAATTCCGGCATTGTTTATTAATACATCAATGGTTCCAAATTCTTTTAAAACTTCTGTAGCCAATTCCTGTGCTGCATCAAAATTTGCTGCATTAGATTGGTACCCTTTTGCTTTTACACCAAATGACTCCAACTCCTTTTCAAGTTCTTGAGCTGCCTCTACTGAAGAGCTATATGTGAAAGCGATATTTGCACCTTGTTTTGCAAATGTTACTGCAATTCCTTTTCCTATTCCTCTGGTTGCACCTGTAATTAATGCCGTTTTATTTTCTAAAAGTTTCATATTTTAATCTTTACTTACATTTATAAATTTTCAATAAATCAAATATACACATTTGTATAAAAAAAGCCTCCATAAAGGAAGCTTTTAAATCATGTTATAAATAATTTTTATCCTAATATTTCAGCAACTTTTTCTCCAATTTTTGCTGGAGATTCTACTACGTGAATACCATTTTCTCTTAAAATTTTCATTTTTGCTTGTGCAGTATCATCAGCACCTCCAACAATTGCACCAGCGTGTCCCATTGTTCTACCTTTTGGAGCAGTTTGACCGGCAATAAAACCAACTACTGGTTTTTTATTTCCATTAGCTCTTACCCAACGTGCAGCTTCTGCTTCAAGTTGACCTCCAATTTCACCAATCATAACAATTAAATCAGTTTCATCATCATTCATTAATAATTCAACAGCTTCTTTAGTTGTAGTTCCAATAATTGGATCTCCACCAATACCGATGGCAGTTGAAATTCCATATCCTTTTTTCACTACCTGATCAGCTGCTTCGTATGTTAAAGTTCCTGATTTAGAAACAACTCCAACTCTACCTTTTTTGAAAATAAAACCTGGCATAATACCAACCTTAGCTTCTTCTGCAGTAATAACTCCAGGACAATTTGGCCCAATTAATCTACAATCTTTATTATCAATATAAGCTTTTACTATTACCATATCAGCAACTGGAATTCCTTCAGTAATACATATAATTACTTTTATTCCTGCTGCGGCAGCTTCCATAATTGCATCTGCAGCAAATGCTGGTGGCACAAAAATTATTGAAGTATCTGCTCCAACTTGATCTACAGCATCTTGTACAGTGTTAAAAACAGGTCTATCTAAATGCATTTGTCCTCCTTTACCTGGTGTGACACCTCCTACTACATTAGTCCCGTACTCAATCATTTGAGTTGCGTGAAATGTACCTTCTCCACCTGTAAAACCTTGTACAATTATTTTTGAATTTTTATTTACTAAAACACTCATTGAAGTATATTTTTTTATTAAAAGGATTTAACTTATACAAAAGTAATTTTTTCTATGTTCTGAGTATAAAAAATAATACTTTTTTTACTTTTTAATTAATTGTTTTATTTGAGCCATTTCTTTTAACTTTTTCCTTGATTCATCAATTGGAGTTCCAAAATAAGTTTTCCCTCCAACAACAGATTTAGTTACTCCAGTTTGCCCCAAAATAACGGCTCCTTTGCCTATAGTAATTCCGCTATTTGTACCTACTTGTCCCCATAGCGTAACTTCATCTTCAATAATAACACAACCTGCAACACCCGTTTGTGAAGCAATTAAACATTTTTCACCTACTATAGTGTCATGACCAATTTGTACTTGATTATCTATTTTGGTTCCTTTTTTTATTGTTGTATTTCCTGAAACACCTCTATCTATAGTACAAAGAGCCCCAATATCTACATTGTCTTCAATAATTACACTTCCACCAGATATTAATTTATCATATCCTGTAGCGCGCTTTTTATAGTAAAAAGCATCCGCACCTAAAATACTCCCAGCATGAATAGTTACATTATTTCCAATCCTACAATTATCATATATTATTACACCTGGATGAATTATACAATTTTCACCTATTATAACATTATTTCCTACAAAAACATTTGGTTGTATTATGGTGTTTTTACCAATAATAGCTGTTGTTGCTATTGAAGAATTTGAAAATTTAAACGGATTGAAATATTTAGTTAATTTATTAAAATCTCTAAACGGATCATCAGATATTAGTAATGCCTTTCCTTGTGGGCAATTTACTTTTTTATTAATTAATACAACTGTTGCTTTAGATTCTAAAGCTTTATCATAATATTTAGGATGGTCTACAAAAACGATGTCTCCTGCTTCAACAACATGAATTTCATTACATCCTGATATTGGAAAGTTAGCAGGACCAACAGAAGTAGCTCCTATTAATTCTGCAATTTCGTCTAAACTATAAATACGAGGAAATTTCATATTTTTTATTCTTTAACACGTTCTAAATAAGATCCTTTTGCCGTATCAACTTTAATTTTATCTCCTTCATTAATAAATAGAGGGACATTTACACTTGCGCCTGTTTCAACAGTTGCTGGTTTAGTTGCATTGGTTGCTGTATTTCCTTTTACTCCAGGTTCTGTATGTGTAACTTCTAAAATTACGCTAGCCGGCATATCTACTGAAAGAGGCATACTATCTTCTGTATTAAATATAACAGTTACTATTTCACCTTCTTTTAAAAGATCTGGAGCATCAAGGGTTTCTTTTCCAAGTGTAATCTGATTGTAATCATCTGTGTTCATAAAGTGAAATATATCACCTTCTGGGTATAAATATTGATATTTACGAGTTTCTACTCTAATATCTTCAATTTTTCTACCTGCTGGAAATGTATTATCTAATACTTTTCCTGATGATAAACTTTTCATTTTAGTTCTAACAAATGCTGGTCCTTTACCTGGTTTCACGTGTAAAAATTCAATAACTTTGAAAATATCATTATTATATCTTAAACACAATCCATTTCTAATATCTGATGTTGTAGCCATTTATTTTTGTTTTATGTTGTTAACTTTTTATATTTTTTATTCTTTCTTGTAATTTCTTAATTAACTACCTGTATAACCTTTCATAATTCCTCTTTGTGAATTTTTAATAAAAAGTATTATTTGATCTCTTTCTTTTGTTGCTTCCATTTCAGCCTCAATTTTTTCTAAAGCTTGTGTGGTATTATAATTTTTTTGATATAATAATCTGAATATATTTTGAATTTCTCTAATTTTTTCAGTCTCAAAACCACGTCTTCTTAGTCCAATTGAATTTATACCAATAAATGATATAGGCTCTTTTCCTGCTTTAGAAAATGGAGGAACGTCTTTTCTTACTAATGAACCTCCTGATACTAGTGCGTGTTCCCCAATATGGATAAACTGATGTACAGCTACTAAACCACTTAAAATTGCATAATCTCCAATGGTTACATGACCGGCGATAATTGAACCATTGGCTAAAATACAATTATTACCAACTACACAATCATGGGCAACATGTGAAGTTGCCATAATTAAGCAATTATCTCCTATTTGAGTTTTTCCAAGTGCTTTTGTTCCCCTATTAACAGTTACACACTCTCTAATTGTGGTATTATCACCAATAATAGCTAGAGAATCTTCTCCATCAAATTTTAAATCTTGAGGAATCGCAGAAATTACTGCTCCTGGAAAAATCCTGCAATTTTTACCAATTCTTGCACCTTCCATGATGGTTACGTTAGATCCAATCCATGTACCTGAACCAATAATTACATCGTTATGAATTGTTGTAAAAGGTTCTACTACTACATTGGTCGCTATTTTTGCGCCTGGATGTATATATGCTAAAGGTTGATTCATTCTTTTTTAAGGTTTTCTGGCTATTTGAGCCATTAATTCTGCTTCTACTACTAATTTACCATTTGCATATCCACAAGCCTGCATATGACAAATTCCTCTCCTAATAGGAGTTATAAGTTCTGCTCTAAATATTAAAGTGTCACCAGGTAATACTTTTTGTTTGAACTTAACTTTATCCATTTTCATGAAATATGTTAAGTAATTTTCAGGGTCAGGAACTGAACTCAAAACTAAAACTCCACCGCATTGAGCCATCGCTTCAACTTGAAGTACTCCTGGCATTACTGGAGCTTCAGGAAAATGACCTATAAAAAAAGGCTCATTCATTGTCACGTTTTTCATTCCAACTACATGATTTTCAGAAAGCTCTAATATTCTATCTATTAATAAGAAAGGTGGTCTGTGTGGAAGAATATTCATGATTTGATGAATATCCATTAATGGTGGTTGATTTAAATCGTACGTTGGTACATTATTTCTTTTTTCTTGCTTAATTATTTTTTGTAATTTTTTTGCAAAAACAGTATTTACCAAATGCCCTGGCTTATTAGCAATTACTTTTCCTCTAATTTTTGTACCTACTAAGGCCAAATCTCCAATTACATCTAATAGCTTATGACGTGCTGCTTCGTTTGCCCATCGCAATGTTAGATTATCAAGAATTCCATTAGCTTTAACAGTTAAATTTTCTTTATTAAATGCTTTTTTTAATTTATCCATAGTTACACTAGAAATTTCTTTATCTACATAAACTATAGCATTGTTTAAATCGCCTCCTTGTATTAAATTGTTATCCAATAACATTTCTAACTCATGAAGAAAACTAAACGTTCTTGCATCTGCAATTTCAGTTTTAAAATTAGAAAGGGAATTAAGGGTTGCATTTTGAGTACCTAATACTTTAGTTCCAAAATCTACCATGGTAGTTATTTGAAATTCATCAGAAGGCATTAATATTATTTCACTTCCTGTTTCTTCATCTTTGTATGAAATAATTTCTTTAACTATATATTCTATACAATCAGCTTCTTGCTCTACAATTCCTGCTTTTTCAAGAGCTTCAATAAAATGTTTTGAAGACCCATCCATAATTGGAGGTTCTGCAGCATTTATTTCAATACAAATATTATCTATCCCTAAAGCAACAACTGCGGCTAATACGTGTTCAGACGTATTTACAAAAACACCTCTTTTTTCAAGATTTGTGCCTCTTTGTGTGTTTATAACATATTCTGCACTTGCCTCAATTTTAGGCTCGCCTTCTAAATCAATTCTCACAAAAGCATATCCGTAATTTATAGGCGCTGGTTTAAAAGTCATAGTAACTTTATTACCAGTATGTAGACCAACACCTGATAGTGTTACTTCATTTCTAATTGTTTTTTGTTTACTAATCATTTTAAGTTTTTAAATTCTTTTAATTCTTTTTCTAACGAATTTAGTTTTGCAACTAATTCAGGCAATTTTTTAAAATATACATATGATTTATTATAATCTGAATAACCAATTGCAGGAGTTCCCTGAATTA
>ERZ889078.3282-NODE-3282-length-10809-cov-6.055700_pt1 | contig 10809 bp, 7 predicted proteins | sample MGYA00521266_ERZ889078 | MGnify/ENA primary metagenome ERZ889078 (study PRJEB32303, sample SAMEA104408618) | aquatic metagenome | biome: Brackish water; feature: Pelagic; material: water | place: Baltic Sea | collected 2014-06-16T06:34:00 | depth 76,534 m ... | reverse complement strand
TATCACCCTGCAAACCCCCATTGACTGGGTATTTGCTGGCGGCGACGCCTTCTACGGACCCAAATCTGTGGTTGACGCGGTTGCCTGCGGAAAGGAAGTGGCAATCTCCATCCATCGTTTTATAAATAACATGGACCTAAAGGAAGGCCGCGAAAAGGTTTGGGAGTATGTGAGACCTGCCATTGAAGGCGAAGGCATTATTGAGCGGATAAAAGCCGATCATCGTTCGCCTGAAGAACGCGCGGGCAATTGGCTCGAAGTTGCTTACGGATTTAACGAGGAAATGGCGAAGAAGGAAGCTGACAGGTGCATGAGCTGTGGTATCTGTTCTGAGTGTTACCAGTGTCAGGATGCCTGTCTTGCAGGTGCCATCGATCACAACCAGGTAGCAGTTGACAAGGATCTCACTGTCGGTTCGGTCATTCTCGCAACCGGTGCAAAACCATACGATCCTACTCCCCTTTCGGAGATCTATCTGTACAAGAAAAATCCCAATGTTGTAACCAGCCTGGAGTTCGAGCGGCTGCTTAGTTCCGGCGGCCCCAGCCTGGGGCATCTGGTTCGGCCATCTGATCACGAAGAGCCTAAGAAAATCGCCTGGCTCCAGTGTATCGGCTCAAGGGACAACAATAAGTGTGGAAATGGCTATTGCTCCTCCGTCTGTTGCATGTACGCGATAAAGGATGCAATGATCGCCAAGGAACACTCTGGCGGTGATCTCGATGCGGCAATTTTCTATATGGACATCCGCTCGTTCGGCAAAGACTATGAGATGTATTACGACCGTGCCAAGGACAGGGAAGGAATCCGTTTTGTGCAGTCCAGGATTCATTCGGTGACTGAGAATCCAGAGAACAAAAATCTTATTCTGCGCTTTAGCGATGAGAATGGCGTGATCATGGAAGAAGAGTTCGATATGCTCGTTCTCTCTGTCGGCCTGGAGGTTTCTGCCGAGACCCTCGAACTGGCTGCAAAGTTGGAGATAAACGTCAACAAGAACAATTTTCTTGAGAGTGAACCTTTTGCACCCCTTGCTTCTTCGAGACCGGGTATTTACGCCTGCGGTACCTTCCAGGGACCAAAAGATATCCCTGCCTCGGTGACTGAAGCAAGCGCCGCAGCGGGCCTTGCCGGTTGCATAATAGCCGAGGCGCGGGGAACGGATACCAAGACAGTGGTAGTTCCTGAAGAGATCGATATCTCCGGCCAGGAACCGCGTGTCGGTGTCTTTGTCTGCAACTGCGGTTCCAACATTGCCGGTGTTATTGATGTACCCGGTTTACAGGAGTATTCAATGACCCTGCCTGGGGTGGTTTTTACCGACAACAATCTCTTTACCTGCAGCCAGGATACCCAGGGCAAGATCAAGGATAAGATCCTCGAGGAAAAACTCAATCGGGTGGTTGTAGCCTCCTGCAGTCCGAAAACCCATGCACCAATGTTCATGGAGACATTGGAAGCATGCGGGCTAAACAGATATCTCTTCGAGATGGCCAATATAAGGAACCAGGATTCCTGGGTTCACGCCAATAATCCTGAACTTGCAACCGAAAAGGCCAAGGATCTGGTGAGGATGGCTGTTGCCCGTGCAGTCACGTTAAAGCCACTCCATGGCAAGGTCATTCCGGTCAACAAACACGCCCTTGTAGTGGGCGGTGGAATTGCCGGTATGAACGCCGCTCTCGATCTTTCCAGGCAGGGTTTTGAATCAACCCTGATCGAAAAACAGGGAGAACTTGGCGGTATGGGGCGAAAACTGCATCATACCATCGAGGGTGCTGATGTCAGGGCCTATGTCGATCAGCTTGCATCGGCGGTGAAATCGGATAAAAAAATCACCGTTCTCACCGATTCAGAGATCGCCCAATTCGAAGGTTTTCAGGGTAACTTCAAGACCATGGTTCGCGCGGGCAGGTTAGCAGAACCGCAGGAAATCGAGCATGGTGTTATCATCGTCGCCACCGGTGCAGGGGAATACACTCCAAAGGAATTCCTCTACGGGGAAGACGACCGGGTACTCACCCAAACCCAGCTGGGCGACAGGCTGGAGGAAAAAGGCACTGCTGATCTGGATTCTGTCGTTATGATCCAATGCGTCGGTTCCCGCAACGAGGAGCGGCCTAATTGTTCGAGGATCTGCTGTCAATCGGCGGTAAAGAATGCGCTGGCTATCAAGAAAAGCAGTCCGGATACCCAGGTGTTTATCCTCTATCGCGACATGCGCCTGTATGGCCAGATGGAAGATTATTACACAGAGGCCAGGAAGCAGGGAGTCATCTTCGTCCGCTATCATAAGGAAAACCCACCTGTGGCTAATGCTTCAGACGAGGGAGTGCTTGTGACGGTCAAGGATCATGTCTTGCAGCGAGACGTCGAGATATGTGCCGATGTCCTGGTTCTTTCCGCTGGTGTGCTGCCAAATATTTCAGATGAACTGGTCAGCAAGATGAAACTCAACGCCAACCCCGAGGGATATTTCCTTGAGGCCCACGTCAAGCTGAGACCAGTGGAGATGGGAACTGACGCAGTCTTCTTATGCGGTACCGCCCATGGCCCGAAACTGATCTCCGAAGCAATAGTACAGGCGAACGCTGCTGCATCGCGGGCAGTTACTTTCCTTTCCAAGGATAAGATCAAGCTGTCGGCCATCAAGGCTGAGGTGTTCCCGGATCATTGCGTCAAGTGTCTGACCTGTGTCCGGTCCTGTCCATTTGAGGTGCCGCGGTTCAATGTGGTGGCAGGAGAGATCCAGATTGATGCGGCACTCTGTCAGGGATGCGGAGTATGCGCCTGCGTCTGCCCGAGACAGGCCATCAACCTCAACAACTATGAAGACGACCAAATTATCTGCGAGATTGAAACTCTGCTGGCGGAGGGAATATAATGGCTGATTTTAAACCAACTATCGTAGCTTTTTGTTGCGACTACTGAGGGTACTCCGCTGCGGACCTGGCAGGTTCGATGAGACTGACGTACCCCACGAATATTAAAATACTCCGAGTCCCATGCACCGGTAAGGTGGATGTGATGTACATGCTCAGGTGTTTTCAGGAAGGTGCCGACGGTGTTTTTTGTGTCGGCTGCCTAGAAGGCAATTGTCACTATAATGAGGGAAATCTCCAATGCCGGGAGCGTGTCAATCACATCCATGCTCTTTTAGAGGAGATCGGCATCGAAGGCGATCGTGTCAGGATGTATAACCTTTCGTCTGGAGAAGGACCGACCTTTGCAAAATACGCCCAGGAGATGACCGAGCATATCCTATCCCTCGGACCCAATCCTTTGAAGGCAAAACCCAGGAAGGCCACTGCCCCTGCATAAGGGCGATTTGATTTGGACCAAACCTGTTAAAGGATATGTTGAGAAGGCTGCGCAAGCCTAGCACCCCACAAGGGGGTATAAGTACCTTGAGACAGATTGTTTTCTTGTATAAGACCAAAGAAACAATCTGTAAGGTACTAACGAAAGGAGACAAGTATGTCTGTTGGAGTATTAAAAATAAAAGGGAAAAAGAAAAGCAGGTTGATGGACAAGGTCAAGAGTCTTCTGCCTGAAGGCGGAAACCTTGACATGTGTCTGACCTGTGGAGCCTGTTCTTCCGGCTGCCCGGCAACCGGACTGGAAGGCTTAGACCCACGAAAAGTTTTACGTATGGCAGCTCTCGGCATGGACGAGGAACTGCTGGCCTCTGATTGGCCGTGGATGTGTACCATGTGCCAGCGTTGCATCTATGTCTGCCCGATGAAAATCGATATTCCCCAGCTGGTCTTTAACCTGAGGAACAGCAGACCTCGCGAGCTGCGACCCAAAGGTATTTTGGGTTCATGCGACATGGCTCTTCGCAACGATACCTGCAGTGCCATGGGGGCCAACGAGGAAGACTGGCGCTTCGTGGTGGAAGACGTCGCCGAGGAGGTTCGCAACGATCAACCGGGTTTTGAAACCTTGCAGGCCCCAATGGACAAGGAGGGAGCCAATTTCTACCTCAACCAGAACTCAAGGGAGCCGGTAACCGAGCCCGACGAGATGATCCCGCTCTGGAAGATTCTCAACACGGTGGGAGCGGATTGGACCTATGGTTCAAAAGGATGGGCAGCGGAAAACTACTGCCTTTTTCTGGCCGATAATGAGAGCTGGGAACATATTATCCGGGTCAAGGCCAAGGCTGTCGACGACCTGGGCTGCAAGGTATGGCTCAACACGGAGTGAGGACACGAACTTTTCGCAGTCCGGGCCGGACTGAAAAAATTCAACATTCCTCACAAATTCGAGATAGCCAGCATCATTCAGTATTACGCCAAATGGATCCGGGAAGGCAGACTCCCCGTGAGCTCCGACTGGAACAAAGATCTGAAAGTAACCTTCACCGTCCAGGATCCCTGTCAGCTTGTCAGGAAGGCCTTCGGTGACCCCGTGGCCGATGATCTGCGCTACGTGGTGAAAAAGGTTGTAGGCGAGGAAAATTTCATCGACATGACGCCCAACAAATCGAACAATTACTGCTGCGGCGGTGGCGGTGGTTTTCTGCAGTCGGGGTTTCCCGAACAGCGCCGTGAATATGGCCGGGTAAAGTTCGACCAGATTCAGAACACAGGGGCTCAGTATGCTATCACCCCATGCCACAACTGCCATGCACAGGTTCATGATCTGTGTGAGCATTATGAAGGCAGTTTTCATACACTGCATCTCTGGACACTCATTTGCCTGTCCATGGGCATGCTTGGACCAAATGAAAGAGTATACCTCGGGCCGGATCTCGCAGAAGTCGGTCTTTAGTGACTTAGAAAAAATTAACCTCGTGCTTTGCGGGAGTTAGCATTTTACTGGACCGGGGAGGAAAAAATTTCGTCCCGGTCCGTATTGGAGGATTTTATGATAGTTGCCCAAAGAAAACCCTTTGCCGAGATCAAAGAGATGCTCAAAGGGTACAACAAGGTTTTGAATGTTGGCTGCGGAACCTGCGTCTCCGTCTGCCTGACCGGCGGGGAAAAAGAAGTCGCCGTGCTCAACACCGAAATCGAGATGGCAAGACGGCTGGATGATGAGCCCATCGACATTCAGGCCCACACCATCGAACGCCAATGCGATCGCGAGTACCTGGCCGAACTGGACGACATCATCGAAGAGGGAAAATTCGATGCCTTGATGTCCATGGCCTGTGGGGTCGGCATTCAGTTTCTGGCTGAAAGATATCCGCTCATTCCCACCTTCCCGGCGGTTGACACCAGCGGGCTCGCGGTAAATCAAGCTGTTGGCTGGTATGAAGAACGATGCCGTTCCTGCAGCGAGTGCGTTCTTGGATGGACCGGTGGAATCTGCCCGATTACCATGTGCGCAAAAGGTCTCTTGAACGGTCCTTGCGGAGGAACAAATAAAGGGAGTTGTGAAATCAGCAACGAGCAGCCTTGTGCCTGGTTTAGAATCTGGGAACGCCTCAAAGGTCAAAATCGCCTGGATGCTATCAAAAAAATAAACACCACCCGAGGCTGGAAAAATCAAACCCCAAGGGACCTGATCCAACCAGGATACAAGAAGCCAGCAAAGATGTTAAAATAACAGGATAAAACGACTTATTCTTTTTTCCTCTTACCCTTATCGAGAAGCAGAGGATTACATATGAGCACAGAAACAAATTTGAATTCCGGAAGTAACTTGGAAAAGGTCCTAAAATCGGGTCAGTTTGCCTTCACCGGCGAGCTGGGCCCGCCAAGGGGGACCGATGTTGAAGAGGTGAAGGAAAAGGCAAAGTTTCTAAAAGGAAACGTCGATTCCGTCAATATTACCGACAATCAGACAGCAGTAGTGAGAATGTCCAGTTGGGCAGCTTCCCTCATTCTCATACAGGAAGGGCTCGAACCCAATTATCAGATGGTATGCAGGGATAGAAACCGGCTGGCCATGCAGGCCGATATTCTCGGCGGTTCGGCCCTGGGTATCCGCAATATGCTCTGCCTTTCAGGAGACCACCAGCAATTCGGCGATCATCCCGATGCCATGGGCGTCTTTGACATCGACTCCATGCAGTTGATAGCCATGGTCAAGCAGATGAGGGATGATGGGCAATTTTTAAACGGTCAAGAAATCCATCAACCGCCGAAAATGTTTATCGGTGCAGCCGCCAACCCTTTTGCCGATCCCTTTGAGTGGCGCGTTCATCGCCTTGCCAAGAAGATCGAAGCCGGTGCCGACTTCATACAGACACAATGTATCTATAACATGCCAAAATTCCGTGAATTTATTCGCCTTGCCAATGAGGAAGGCCTCACCGATCAAGTCTATATCCTGGCCGGCGTCACGCCGATGAAGAGTGTTGGTATGGCAAGGTATATGAAGGCCAAGGTGCCTGGCATGGATGTCCCGGATGAGATCATCGATCGCTTAAAGGGTGTCGAGAAGGGCAAGGTCGCCCAGGAAGGTATCAATATAGCCTGCGAGCAGATCGAAGAATTTAAAGAGATGAAGGGGGTTCATGGCATCCACATGATGGCAATTGAATGGGAGCATATGGTACCCCAAATCGCCGAGCAGGCCAAGGTTCTGCCTCGCCCGGTCTTCAGTTAACCCGTTACTCGCTATACTACAAACAGGACCCGGTCAGTTGGAACACCGGGTCCTTTTTTAATTCCCCTTCTAACCTCACGGAAGTGTTGCTAGCCAGGACCTTACTGATCTGGACTTAGAAAGGCCAGATCAGAGGAATAAACAGGGTAGATGCCACGACCACGAAAATGTTGAGCGGAATACCCAGCTTCATATAATCCATGAAGCTGTAACCACCAGGCCCGTATACCATGAGATTGGTCTGGTAGCCCATAGGAGTGGCAAAACAGGCACTGGCCCCGAAGCAGATGCCGACGATAAATGGCTTGGGATCCACACCAATGGCAAGTGCGGTGGAGATGGCAATGGGGAGTAGCAGTACCGCAGTTGCGTTGTTGCTGAGTATCTGGGTACAGATACTGGTGAGGAGGATGACAGCACCAAGGACTACCGCGGGTGAAAAACCGGAAAAGAGGCCGAGAAAGGCCTCGGCATAAAGCTGGCTGGCACCTGTTTTCTGCATGGCGGTTCCGAGAGCGATGGTCCCGGCGATGAGGAGCAACACATCTCCCTGGAGTGCCCGATAGGCATCACGCATCTGCAGACAGCCGGTGATGATCATGAAAAAGGCTGCTGTCAGTGCGCAGGTCATGATATCTGCAATTCCCAGGGTGGCGGTGCCAATCATACAGATAAAATTGATAATCGACCACCATGCCTTCCGCTTGTGGATCAGTTCTTCGTAGACGTCCTCAATGACAATATATTCCGTGCCGGAGCGGATCGCTTCGAGCTTTTTTTCGTGACACCAGATAAGCAGAATGTCCCCGGTTTGCAGCCGTATATCGTGGATTTGCCTTTCTGTTAAATGGAGATTTGTGCGTTTGACGGCGATGATATTAACATCGGGGTCCTTTAAAAGGTCTGTTTGAAAAAGTTGTTGTCCGCGCAGTGCTGAGTGAGGGGATATTATCAGTTCTACAACGATGGGCGCGTCTTTTTGTGCTCCCAGGACCAAGCCATTTTCTGACGTCGGCAGTTCAACCTCTTCATTGTGCAGGATGGCCACCAGGTCATTGAGTGAGCCTTTCACCAGCAGGACGTCTTCTGCTGTGATGGCCATTTTGATACGCTTGGGGTGGTAAATCAATGATTTTTTAATCAGTTCAATAACCTTGATGCTGGGATATTTTTCCTCGAAGATCTCGTCTGGATTCTTGCCGATGAAGGTGCTTTTTTCCGGTATTTTCAGTTCGGCCAGATACTGGCGGTGAGCACTATCCTGTAGTTGGCAGATGGGGTTGGCAAGGGCAGGAAGGACTTTTGGGGCCACGAAATAAATGAAAATAATACCAGCTATGGCAAGAGGAACCCCAAGGGTGCCGAGTTCAAACATGGTCAGGCCATCGTAGCCAAAACTGACACTGAGATCGCTGATTATGATGTTTGTTGAAGTGCCAATAAGTGTGCATGTTCCGGCAAGGATTGAGGCGTAAGATACCGGAATGAGAAATTTTGAAGGGCTGAGGCCGAATTCGCAGCACATGGTCATAACCACCGGGATGAACAGGATGACGACCGGGGTATTATTGATAAAGGCAGAGGCAACAGCTACGGAAAGCAAAATGATGATCAGGGCAAGTTTGTAATTTCCCTGGGCCATATTAATGATCTTTCTACCCAGAAACTCAACGCCTCCAGTGCGCATCATCCCTTTAGAGACGACAAACATGGCGCCGACGGTGATCACGGCAGGGTTGGCAAAGCCGCCGATGGCCTCCTTTGGGGTTAGAACACGGCTGACCACAAGCAGGACCATGATACCGATGGCCGTCAGGTCAACGGAGATTTTTTCTGTTATAAGCAGGTAAACAGTAAAAAACAGTATCGCTGATATTATCCAGATATCCATGTGAAAGTAGTCGTTGATGGGATTAAACTGAGTGGCTTTGCAACATAATAAAAACAGACGTTCTGTTATGTTAGTGGTGGTTGGTGCTTTTGTCCAGTATGCGGCTATTTGGGCGAAAGTGTGATGACACCTTCACCCAAAAGCCTGTTTTTTCGGGCAAGCTTATCTGGCGAGAAAATAAACGAGACATGTTGCGCTGACTGTTGTGATAATTAAAAGAGTTAACTGCTGGTCACCCATTACTTATCAACTCCTTTTTCCTCGGTCTGTTTGGGTTGTCCGCCTTTCCCCAGGGCCTGAAACATTTCCACCGGGAACGGAAAAACAATGGTGGTCGAATTCTCGTTCGTCGATATATCACTGAGTGTCTGCAGATAACGAAGTTGTATTGCTTGTGGATTTCTAGAAATAACATTTGCCGCCAAGAGCAATTTTTCCGAAGCCTGATATTCGCCCTCCGCATGAATTATTTTGGCCCGTCTTTCCCGTTCTGCCTCTGCCTGTTTGGCAATGGCTCTGATCATTGAATCATTGAGGTCTATGTGTTTTATTTCGACATTGATGACTTTAATTCCCCAGGCGTCAGCCCGTTTATCGATTATCTCCTGAATATTTTCATTCAATTTTTCACGCTCTGACAGCATTTCGTCCAGTTCATGCTGACCGAGTACCGAACGTAATGTTGTCTGTGCCAGTTGGTTTGTGGCAACCAGGAATTTCTCGACCTGAATGATTGCTTTTTCGGGATCAACAACCCTGAAGTAGAGGACTGCATTGACCCGTACCGTTACATTATCTTTTGAGATAACATCCTGCGGTGGGATATCCATGGTGATAACACGAAGGTCGACGCGAAAGGCTCTCTGGATTCCTGGTATAATAATTCTCAGCCCCGGTTGTTTTACAGTCTGAAAGCGGCCAAGAAAAAGGACAACAAGCCTTTCGTATTCAGCTACTATTCTAAATGAAAGAGCTACGAAACCGATAATGAGGGCCAATGGTACGAGGTACTGTATGTATGGATATATTAATATCATCTTAGAGTTCCTCCTTGATGCTTTGCACCGTTAGTTCTAATCCATTTCGAGAAGTAATCTTTACCTTCTCCCCTTTTCTAATAAGGCCAGAGCCTTTTGCCAGCCATGACTCTCCGAGAAGCCAGATTCTGCCTTCTCCTTCAAAATCTTTCGCGGCTTCACCTATCATACCAATGAGTGCCTCTTCGCCAGTCCGCACTTTTTTCTTCCTGATTGATAGCACACGACCCATCAGCAACAAAATGAGGACTGCAGAAATACCTGTTGTTCCGACAATAAGAGGAATGGAAACCTTCAGGTTTTCATCATCAATAAGTATGAGCGAGCCAACAGCAAAGGATACAATGCCACCGATCCCAAGAGATCCAAAACTTGGGATAAAGGCTTCGCTGATTAAAAAGACCATACCGAGGATAATCAGAGCCAGTCCACTGTAATTAATGGGTAAAATCTGGAAAGCATAAAAGGCCAGCACGAGAGAGATGCCTCCGGCAACGCCCGGCAGAAATACGCCGGGATTGGCCAGTTCATAGACGAGACCATAGAATCCGAGCAGCAAGAGAAAGTAAGCAATATTTGGATCGCTGATTACCGTCAGCAGTTTGTCTCGCCAGGTGGGCTCTATCCTGGTGATGGTCATATCTTTGGAGGATATAACCTGGACCCCGGAATCGAGCTTTATTTCCAGACCATCCAGCTGCTGAAGCAAATCAGTCAGGTCTGTTGCGATGAGATCGATGACCTTTAATTCAAGAGCTTCTTTTGCAGACAGGCTTACAGCTTCTCGAACAGCCTGCACAGCCCAGTCAGCGTTGCGGCCATGTCGCTCGGCAAGCGCCTTTATATAGGCTGCGGCATCATTGATCACCTTTCGTTTCAAGGTTGAAGCATCATCTGTCGCCAGTCCATCTTTATCCTTCTTTTTCTCTTTTTCCTGGGGCTTCGATGAACCGGGAAGCCCGCCGATTGAGATGGGGGTGGCGGCGCCGAGGTTTGTTGCAGGCGACATTGCCGCTACATGACTGGCATAGAGAATATATGTTCCGGCGCTGGCTGCCCTGGCCCCTTCCGGGGCAACGTAGCTGACAACGGGTACGTGGGAATCAAGAATCATCTGAATTATATCCCGCATTGAGCGGTCAAGCCCGCCAGGGGTATCCATCTGGAGAATCACCAGCTCAGCATCAGCTGCGACTGCTTTTTTCATGCCCCGTCTTATGTAATCACTTACGGCAGGGCTGATGGCACCCTGTATCTCAAGTACCACAGCTTGGGAGGAGGATTCTTCTGCCAGTAGGAATGGACTAAAGAGAGGAGTCA
>ERZ889078.3281-NODE-3281-length-10809-cov-12.547238_pt1 | contig 10809 bp, 6 predicted proteins | sample MGYA00521266_ERZ889078 | MGnify/ENA primary metagenome ERZ889078 (study PRJEB32303, sample SAMEA104408618) | aquatic metagenome | biome: Brackish water; feature: Pelagic; material: water | place: Baltic Sea | collected 2014-06-16T06:34:00 | depth 76,534 m ... | reverse complement strand
CTCGGCGGGCGATGTGAACGGCGACGGGTTTGACGACCTGATCGTCGGGGCCCCTGGCGACGGCCCGAACGGCAGCTATTCCGGCGCCAGCTTTGTGGTGTTTGGGGGCAATTTCAGCGGGGCCGTGACCCAGATCGGCACTCTGGGCGATGACACGCTGACGGGAACGGCGGCCAATGAAGTGATCTTCGCGGGTGTTGGGAATGACACATTGGACGGCGGCGGCGGCACCGACCGGCTGTCGGGCGGCGCGGGAGCAGACACCTTCACCCTGCGCAACCTGAACGGCACAACGACGATCATCGATTTCGACGGGGCCGAGGGGGACAAGCTGAATGTGTCAGACTTCCGCTTTGCCAACTTCGCCAGCTTCCAAGCATTGCTGACGGCTGAGGGGCCAGGAGGACACGACACCCGGATCACGCTGGACGCGGATACGTTTGTGATCCTGGAGAACATCACATCCGGCGATCTTGTCGCGTCGCATGTAATGCTCTGATCCGCGATGACCAACGCAAGCTCATCCGCCAAGCCCGTCAGCTGGGATCGACACCAGGCTTGGTCATGGCAAAGCCCCAAGGTCTTTGCCCATGCCCGCGACCTGCGTTCGGTGGCAATCACTTTGAACGAGGCGGTTACTGCCGCCGCGTGCTTTGTGTTGGTCTTCGTGCCCGGGCCCGTCGGCCCGATGCCGCACGCGCTTTTGCGCCGCGGCGCACAGCGTCATTCTCCGTTTGTCGGGCCGGAGGGCCAATGGCAGGCATCTTGGCTGCCGCCGCGCCTCTCGGCCTGGCCTTTCGATCTGGCCGCGTCACCGGGTGGCGGCCATGCCCTTGCCCTGCATGAGGACAGCGACCTTGTTGAGCCGGAGCCGGGAGGGCACCCGATCTTTGCGCAAGGCGGCGGCGCCCACGTACTCGCGCCGGAGACCGCACGGATGGCGGCGATCTTGAGGGCACAGGCAGAGAACCTGCCCGCAACCGCACACGCCACCGCAGCACTCGCCGATCTTGGACTGCTGACGGAGTTTGACCCGGACCGGTCCCTGCTGGTCACCGATCCGCAGGCGGCAGCCGATCTGGACGAGGCGGGCGTCGTAGCACTACACCGTTCTGGGGCGCTGGCACTGCTCCACGCTGGCCTCGTCTCTCATGCGCATCTGGCATGGATGGAGAAGGCCGAGCGGCTTTTGACCGCAGCGCCGCCGCCCCGACCAAGCCCCGCCTCCGACCGTCAGCGAATAGTTCCCGGATCGCGCTTTCTTGCAGCCCTCGCGGCTGACCGGTCCGCCGATGAGGCGCTGATCCAATTTTCAGGATTAACCAGACAATGAGGTCAGCTTTCGCTGCAGCGCTTCTCATGACGGCGCTGCTCGGCGCCTGCGCGACCCCGCCGGACCTCACAGCGCTTGAGACCGCCGTCACCACCCGTGAGGCCCGGCTTCCGGCGTCCCTTGCGAGCAGTGACTTCGGACTGGCGGTCAGGCAGGCGCTCACAATCAGCCCGATGCTGGGCCGGGGGCAAGCGGCCCTGCGCGAAGCCGAAGCGGGCCTTCTGGCCGAAAGCGGGGCCTTTATGCCACAAATCTCGCTGGGCCTGCGCCCAGAGGGTACCGGCGGGTTAAGTATGACCTCCTTCGGCGCAATCTCGCAACTGATCTATGATGGAGGGGCGAGCAACGCCCGAGAGACGGCCGCGCAAGCCCGGGTTCTAGGCGGTCTGGCCGGACGGCTTGACGCAGGATTCCGCGCCGCACTCTCGGCGGTCGAAGCCTGGTCTGCGGTGGCAACCACACGGGCGCTGGTCCGGGTATCCGAGGCGTCTCTCGCCTCACTGGAGACCACAACTGCCCAGATCGAAGAACGCTCTTCGGCTGGCCTGGGATCCAGTGTCGACGCGCTGACCGCCCGCAGCCGTCTGGCCAATGAACGCGCAGCCGTGGTGGCGGCGAGGTCGGAAGCGACCCGGGCCGAGGCGATCTTCATCGAGACCTTTGGGCATGCGCCCACGCCGAGCCTGTCTCTGCCGCCGCAGGCCCCTGCGGCCCCGGACGGTGGGGCCGCAGGGAGTCCGACGCTGCAAAGGGCCGAGGCGGAGTTGCTTGCAGCACAAGCCGAGCATGCCGCGGCACTCGCCGGGCGGGTGCCGCCCCTGTCGGTTACGGTTTCAGCAATCCCCGGAGCGCAGGCGGTGGCGGGCCTAGCCTTCGAACAGCTCCTCTCCCCCGCGCGTGGCCGGACCGCGCGCATCGCCGCCACGGAGGCGCGGATCGACGCCCGCCGGGTGGACCTGGACGCCACCCAGCGCGAGCTCGAGAGCAGGTTGCGCATTCTGACAGCCGAACTGCTGGCCGTAGCCGACCGGCTGACCGCCACCCGCGCGGCGCGAGAGGCGAACCGCGCCAACCTGGAGGTTGCCCGCGATCAGTTCCAGGCTGGTCGCCGCAGCCTAATCGAGCTATTTGATGCCGAACGTGAGGCGCTGGCCTCGGAACGCCAGCAAATCCTCGCAGAACACGACCGAGCGGTGCTGGGCTATGCGGTTTTGGCCGCCACCGGCGACATCCTCGATGTGTTCGGTGTGACCTTGCCCGCCACACCCGGTTCAGGTCAGGTCCCATAATGAGCGCGCTGGAGGTTGTGTCGACCCCGCCGTCCCAGCTGGTGGCCACAGCGCTGGAGCGCTGCGTGCTGCATGTCGCGGCCCATCACGGGCGGTCCATGACGCTCGGGGCGCTCCATGATGTGTTGGTCGGCCAAAACCCGGCCGGCATCGCCGCAGAGCTTCGCGGCGTCATCACTGCTGCAGAACAGGCGGGATTGCAGGCCGCCTTCGGGCAATATCCCATCAGCCAGATCGACGCCGGTCTCCTGCCGGCGATCTTGCTGACCACGACCGGCGGCGCGGTCGTCCTGCACCGCCGCGATGCAGATCTGGCGGTCCTCCATGACCCGAGGTCGGGTGAGGCGCTGATCGATGTCCCGGTGACGAAGTTGGAGCGTGACCTGACCGGCCATGTCCTGATCCTGAAGCCCGAGCACCGCCACGCCAATGATGAACGTGACGTGGGCGTACGCGGCCACTGGTTCAGGGATGCAATCGCCGCGAACCGCTGGGCCTATCTGCAAGTCGGCTTCGCCGCAATGATGATCAACAGCCTGGCCTTGGTCACGTCGCTCTTCACCATGGTGGTTTATGACCGGATCCTACCATCAGCTGCCACAGAATCGCTCTTCGCCCTGACGATCGGGGTCGGCGTCGCCCTTGTGTTCGACCTGATCCTGAAGACGTTGCGCGCGGGCTTCATCGACCATGCCGGCAAGAGCGCCGATTTGGACATGGGACAGCGGGTGTTCGACCATGTGATCGAGACCGAGATGGGTGCGCGCAAAGGCTCCGTCGGGGCAGTGTCGGCCACCTTGCGTGAGTTTGAATCGCTCCGGGACTTTTTCACCTCGGCGACCATGGTGGCGCTGGTGGATTTGCCCTTCGTGGTGATTTTCATCGGGGCGATCTTTCTGCTTGCAGGTCCGCTCGCGGTGGTGCCCGCAATTGCCGTACCGCTGGTTCTGTTGATCGGGGTCGCGGTCCAGCCGATGCTGGGCCGGCTGGCTGACCGGGTGCTGGCCGAGGGGCAGATAAAGCAGGCCGTGCTTGTCGAGACGCTGACCGGGATCGAGGCGATCAAGGCGGCAGGTGCTGGCCGCCAGATGCGCGCCCGTTGGGGCGACGCAATCCGCCGCCAGTCCGCCTATGCGGTCAAGAGCCGCGCCTTGACGCAAGGCGCGATCAATGCGACCGGCTTCGTCCAGCAGGCGGCCCAGATCTTGATCGTGGTCTATGGCGCGCTTCTGGTTGTCTCGGGCGAGATCACCTCCGGCGTGCTGATCGCGGCGGTGATTCTCACTGGCCGCGCCCTCGCCCCGCTGGCGCTGATCGCGCAAACGCTGACCCGCCTGCATCAGGCGCGCAGTTCCTATCGCAGTCTTGAGGCCCTGATGCAGGCCCCCAGTGAACATCCCGCAGGCCGTCAGTTCCTGTCGCGTCCCAGGCTGTCGGGGGCAGTGAGCCTTGAGGGGGTGAGTTTCTCCTATCCCGACCAGCAGCGCGCAGCACTTAACGGGGTCAGCCTGGACATCGCACCGGGGGAACGAGTGGCCATCTTGGGTCCCATCGGATCGGGCAAGAGCACCATCGCCCGGCTTCTGCTCAGCCTCTATCAACCGACGGAGGGGGCGGTGCTGGCGGACGGGATCGACATCCGCCAGATCGACCCGACCGACCTCAGACGCAACATCGGCGCCGTCCTACAGGAGCCCTGGCTTTTGTCAGGCACGCTGCGGGAGAACATCGCCTTTGGGGCTGTGCGCCCGCGCGATGAAGATATCCTGGAGGCAGCCCGCCTGGCCGGGGTCGAGGAGTTCGCGGCGCGCCACCCTGAAGGCTATGACATGCGCGTTGGTGAACGCGGTCAGGGCCTGTCGGGCGGGCAGCGGCAGGCCGTGGTACTGGCGCGCGCCCTGATGGGCGATCCGCCGATCCTGCTGCTCGATGAGCCCACCGCCGCGATGGATATCCAGAGCGAGACGGCGCTGATCGGACGGCTCAAGGCTGTCCTTGATGGCCGCACCCTGATCGTGATCACCCACCGGACAAGCCTGCTCGACCTGGTCGACCGCGTGATCGTCATCGACGACGGCAAGGTGGTCGCGGACGGCCCCAAAACTCTGTTCACCCGACGTCAGGCAACAGGGGGCGCAGTATGAGTACACAGCGTGACCTCGACCGACTTGTGCAGGAGATGAAGGGCCGCACGCCCCTGCGTGCCTCCGCTCTGCTGATCACGATCTTCGCGGTGATCGGGGCGGTGTTTGTCTGGGCTTGGCTTACAGAGATCGATGATGTCACCCGCGCACCCGGCCGGGTCGTCCCCGCAGGTGATGTCCAGCGGGTCCAGGCCGCCGAGGCGGGCGTGATCCGGGCGGTCTTTGTTGAGGAGGGCGCGATTGTCGAGGCGGGTGACCCATTGGTCGAGTTGGACGGGCTGGTGCAGACCAGCCAGCTTGATCGCGAGGTCCAGCGCGCCATCGCCCTTCAGGCCCGGATCGAACGGCTTTCCGCCGAGATTGACGGGCGCCCCCCGTTCTTCCCGGCCGAGATAGAAGCGGGCGCGCCTGAACTGGTGGTCAGCGAACGCGCCCTGCATGCGGGGCGCGCGGCGGCTCTCACCTCAGAGATCGCGGTGCTGGAGCGGCGGCGTGAGCAACGCAGGCAAGAACAGGTTGAGGCCCGCACCGAGATCCAGACTGCCACCCGCACGCGCGCGATCCTGGCCGAAGAGCGGGCGATCATCGCGCCGCTGGTAGAGCGCGGAGTGGAACCGCAGACCACACTTTTGACTCTGCGTCGCCAAGAGGAAGAGATCGATGGCCGGATCGCCGGGGCCGAGGCGGCGCTGGCGCGTCTGGAGACAGCCTTGGCCGAGGTCGAGGACACCATTGCTGCCACCCGCAGCCAGTTTGCCGCCGAGGCGCTGCGCGAGCTGGCCGACGCCACGGCGGAACTGGCGGCGCTGCGCCCGTCCCTGCCCGCTTTGGAAAGTATGGCCGCGCGGGCGGTTCTGCGCGCGCCCGTCGCGGGCATCGTCAACCGGCTCAACCGGCGCACGATCGGCGGGGCCGTGCGCGCAGGCGAAGAAGTGGCCGAGATCGTGCCCCTGGACGATGCGCTCTTGGTCGAGGCCTATGTCTTGCCGAAGGATATCGCCTTTCTGCGCCCGGACCAGCCGGTCCGGGTCAAGCTGACCGCCTATGATTTCACCCGCTACGGCGCGTTGGAGGGCCGGATCCTGCGCATCGGCGCCGATGCGGTACGCCGCAGCGAACGCGATGAGGCGGAAGTATTTGTCATCGTCGTGCGCACAGAAGGCGCACTCTATGACGCTGACGGCGCCCAGGCTCGCATTATCCCGGGCATGATCGCCGAGATCGACATCCTTGCAGGGCGTCGCCGGGTGATCGACTACCTCCTGCAACCCCTCGAACGGGTCCGCGCGCGCGCCTTCCGCGAATAACCCGTCCACCCCAGACCTCTCTCCAGAAAGCTCAAGCATGACCGACCAAAAGCCGACCGCACTGGCCTTTCACGGCTCCCGCCTCTTCACCGCTTGGCTCAAGGAGGCGAAGGTCAGTCTTGCGATGACAACCTATCAGGCGGGAAAGGTCTTCCTGCTGGGGCTCCAGCCCGACGGGCGGCTCTCTGTGTTCGAGCGAACGTTTGAGCGGCCGATGGGGCTTGGGGTTGGACAGGGCCGGTTCTGGATGAGCTCGATCCACCAGCTGTGGCGGTTCGAGAATTTCCTCGACAAGGGAGAGACACGCGACGGTTATGACGCGCTCTATGTCCCGGTCACCGGCCACACCACCGGGGATATCGATATCCATGACATCCACGAGGATGCGAACGGCCAGCCGGTCTTTGTGGCGACCCGGTTCAACTGTCTGGCTACCTTGGCTGAACGCGGCAGCTTCCGCGAGCTTTGGCGGCCGCCCTTCATCGACCGGTTGGCCGCCGAGGACAGGTGCCACCTTAACGGGCTGGCGATGGATGCGGGGCAGCCGGCATATGTGACCTGCCTGTCGCGGACCAATGTCTTCGAGGGCTGGCGCGAGAAGCGCCGTGACGGTGGTGTGGTGCTGGAGGTCCCGACTGGTGAGGTGGTGGCCGAAGGGCTCTCCATGCCGCATTCGCCGCGGCTTCATCAGGGAACGTTGTGGATGTTGCAGGCGGGCACCGGCGAGTTTGGTTGGATTGATCGGGACACTGGCCGGTTCGAGCCGGTCTGCTTCCTGCCCGGATTCGCGCGCGGCCTCTCCTTTGTCGGCGACTATGCGGTGATCGGCCTGTCGCGTCCGCGCGAGAACCGCACCTTCGAGGGACTCAAGCTGAACGAACGGCTCGAAGCCGAGGGCGTGGCCGCCCAATGCGCGATCTGCGTCGTCAACCTGCGCACCGGCGATATCGAACACAGGCTGGAGATCGGCGGCATCGTCGAAGAGATCTATGACGTCAACCTGCTGCCAAACGTGATACGCCCCATGGCGCTTGGATTCCGCAAAGACGAGATCCGCTTCACGATCAAACCAGAGGCGCTTTCATGATCGACCTTCCGGGCGCAAGTGCCAGATCTCTGGGCAGGTCCTGAGGTGACCCGGATTGTTGCCGTGGGCATGGTCAGAAACGAGGCAGACATTGTTGAATCCTTTGTCCGCCACACGTTGCGATTTGCTGACGAGATCCGTCTGGTCGACCATCTGTCAACCGACCGCACCCCAGAAATACTTGCGAGCCTTCACGCCGAGGGCCTGAACGTTCTGGTGACCCGACACACTGGCCAAGCAATGATACAGGAGGTTTTGACAACGGCGCTCGCCAAGGAGGCGTTCTTGGGCGGGGCCGAATGGGTTATTCCCCTGGACTGTGATGAGTTTATCGACGCGCCCAGCCCGACCCATCTTCGCGACCATCTCGCAAAAATTTCGAAGGGATCCATTGCGTGGTGGCCATGGGCATCGATGGTGCCACAGACGACGGATGATCAAATAGTGGTAGATCCTGTGCAGCGCATAAAGCACCGCTGCGCAACAGAAAGGGTTATCACGCCAAAATGTCTCGTTTCGCGAAGCGTTGCCAGCCGATCAGATTGGCAATTCTCGCCCGGAAACCACCATATCCGGCTGTCCAATATGGACCCGCTTCCCATGGTGCAGATGCCTGAAGGGTATGGCCTGCGCCACTATCCAGTCCGCTCCATTTCGCAACTCATGTCCAAAATGGTCTTGAGTCGTCTGGCCTGGATACCTAGGCTCAAAAAAGACTCCGGAATATCCTTTCACACGCGCGATTTTTTCAATCGGCTCAAGTCGGGTTGGACACCCACAGAGCAAGATCTTGCGGCATACGCTCACGATTACCAGGAAGCCGATCAAGCCGAAGCCTTCGACCTGATGAACGACCCGCTCAAGGTCGAGCACGTCCTGCGATATACCCAAGAAGCGGAAGCCAGTTTTTTGCCGCGGTTGCTGGATTGGGCAGAGAAAATTGTGGTGAGCACATCTGCCGCGACGCCTCCAGCGGTGTTTGTGTCCAAGCCGCGCTACACCGATACGTCGGAGCCAGAACACCCAAAGACACCTCAAATATCTGAACAGGCGGCTTTATCCTTTAACCGCGCGAACATGGCCTTCCGGGAGGGCCGTTTTGAGGAGGCGCGGGATGCGGCGGCGCGGGCGGCGCAGCTCGCCCCGGATCTGGCGATCGCGCATGTGCTCAAGGCGCGCACCTTGCGCCGTCTGGGTGATGAGGCCGCGGCCCGGGCCGCCTATGATGCAGCCTTGATCGCCGATCCCACAAGTTTCGACGCGCTGCTGGAACGCGGCAACGTGCTGCGGGGACTTGGCGAACCCGCTGAGGCCGCTGCCAGCTATACCAGAGCGATGCAGGTGCGGCCCTTGGACGCGAGGTCCGCACTAGCGCTGGCACGGCTCTGGGAGGAGCAACCGGGTCGAGACGCCGCAGAACAGGCCGCCATCGCCTTCCAGCGCGCACTCGACCGCGCCGGGGCCGCAGCAGAGCCGGTACCGGCAATGGCGGGTCTGTGCCGCGACATGGCCCGATTCCGGATGGACCGCGCAGATCTGCCGCAGGCGCTGGACGCCCTGCGTCAGGCGCGGCTTCTGGCAGGGTCTAGTGACCTGACCCTTGTGATCGACCTCGATCTGGCCGAAGTCTACCTGCGCCTCGGGATGACATTGGAAGCACAGACGCTGATGGAGCCCCTGTCCGGGTCAGAGGATCCCGCGCTACTGCGGGCCTTGGCGCAGCTTGCCTACCGGTTCAACTTCTGGGCCGAGGCTGTGGCGATCCTGGAACGCTGGACCGCGCGGCATCCGGATGATGCCCAAGCCCATCTCGATCTGGCCGACATGCAGGTGAAGTCCTGGCTCCTCGAAGAGGCCCTGGCCTCGCTGGACCGGGCAGAAGCCTCCGGCACCGTGCCGCAGGCTGGCAGCGCGGCTCTGCGCGCCTCGGTCGCCAACCGGCTGGGTGACGCGGACACCGCTCTATCCCTCTATGAGGGTCTGGTCGCCGAAGGCCACGACAGTTTCGCCCCCAACGCCGCGATGAGCCTGCTTTACGCCGACAGCGTGACACCGGTTGAGGTGGCCCGCCGTCACCGTGCGCTTTTCGCAGGCTGGGGCCAGGACGCACGCTCGCGGGACAGTTTCGAGGCGGATCCAGACCCCGACCGTCCACTGCGGATCGGCATGGTCAGCGCTGACCTGCATCACCAGCACCCGGTCAATATCTTCCTCCAGCCTCTTCTCGCCCGTTGGGATCACGCAACCCTTCCACTGACGATCTATGCGACCGGACAGACCGTTGACGACCAGACCCGACTTGCGCGCAGCCGGGCGGGAACCTGGCACGATGTCACCACCGCACAGCTGCCCGCCCGGGTTCAAGCTGACGGTATCGACATTCTGATCGACCTGGCGGGCCATACCGCCGGCGGCACGATGCGCGCCTTCGCGCGGCGCATGGCGCCGGTGCAGGCCAGTTTCCTCGGCTATCCCGGTTCCACCGGCGTGCCCAACATCGACTGGCTCATCGGCGATCCCGTGGTCACGCCGCCTGACTCCGATCATCTGTGCAGTGAACATGTGCTGCGCCTTCCGAACACGGTGTTCTGTTTCGCGCCGGAAGTGGATTACCCGTTGCCGAATTTTGCGGCAGTGTCACGCGGGCGGCCACTGACCTTCGGCTCCTTCAACAATATCCCAAAACTCACCCCGCGCACGCTCCGCCTCTGGGTCAACGTGCTGAAGGCCGTGCCTGACTCGCGCCTGCTGCTGCGCGCTCCCAGCTTCAAGGACGCGGGCGCCGTCGCCCGGTTCCACCGCCTCTTCGGCGAGCAGGGCATCCAAGCAGAGCGCCTGACCTTCCGGGGGCCTGTCGGACTTGACGTCATGATGCAGGCTTACGGCGAGGTCGATATCGCCCTCGACCCTTTCCCCTATTGTGGCGGCACCACCACACTTCAGGCCCTCTGGATGGGGGTGCCGGTCCTGACAATGCAGGGTGGGCAGTTCGTCTCCCGCATGGGGGCAAGCTTCATGACCGCGGCAGGCCTGCCCGACTGGATTGCCAAGGATGACGCCGCCTATGTCGCGCAAGCGGCGGCGCTTGGGCAAGACAGGCAGGCGCTTCTGGACCTCAAGCGCGGGTTGCGCGCCCGGCTGCTGGCCCGCCCGGGCTGGGACGCCGATCGCTATGCAGCGGATTTTGGCGCGGCACTCCGGACGATGTGGCGAACGACGATGGGGTATGAATGAACAAGAACCGACCCCGTGCTATGGATCACGTCCGATGCCTGATCTCGAAAACCGTATCGGTTCTAGCCGCAGACCCATCCAACAAAAGAATGGCGCGCTTGCCCTCCAAGAAGGTTGGATCGACACGCGCACCCAATCTCCATCAGGCGTGGCATCGCAGGTCCGGCGAAAATCGGGAAGGTGGGAGCCAAAAAACGCTTACAAGCAAAGATGCGCTGCTTGAAAGCCTTCGTGGAAAGCATCGCGGCAACACACCCCGAAAGCCAAGCGCCAGAAATCCAGATACGTGTCGCAGTCACGAACCGCTGCACAGCCCTTGGCACGGCCCAGATCGTTCGCGTGGGCCGGTTATGACGGGCAAGGTGTCAACGGCAGAGTAAAAGTGAGCCAAAGGGCAGCGCAAAATGTTGCCACT
>ERZ889078.3279-NODE-3279-length-10815-cov-5.569145_pt1 | contig 10815 bp, 6 predicted proteins | sample MGYA00521266_ERZ889078 | MGnify/ENA primary metagenome ERZ889078 (study PRJEB32303, sample SAMEA104408618) | aquatic metagenome | biome: Brackish water; feature: Pelagic; material: water | place: Baltic Sea | collected 2014-06-16T06:34:00 | depth 76,534 m ... | reverse complement strand
TTGTAGAAATGACAGGCTCATAGCTCAGATCATTTCGGGCATTTTCAATTGAAAAATAGTGTGACTTCGCTAATTGTTCAGCAAGAAAACGGGTCATCTTCGGCTCTTTTGACAATCTTGCAAATTTATAAATCGTCTCCAAAATTCCACCCAGTCGATATGCAGCAGGAAAGGAGAGCGATGCCTGAACCTTGTCAATATCCATTGCGACAAACAACTCATTTATCCAATCCCACAGATTTACCGGCTGGCCTTGGCTGATAAAATAAGCTTTACCAGCGGCTGTTCCAGTCTCGGCGAGGCTCTTTGCTGCCAGAATATGTGCATGAGCAACATTATCAATATAAGAAATATCAACAAGATTGGAACCGTCGCCCACCCTTTTGAGTATTTTTTTGCGGCCACTCGCAAGAAGTCGCGGCAGAAGATGTGGGTCGCCGGGCCCCCAGATGAGATGAGGACGGATGGCACTGGTTAGAAGAGATGTGGTATTAGCATTAAGTACGGCCCTCTCGGCCATAACCTTACTTTTGGCATAATGGCAAAGATATTCGTCAGCGTATGCCAAACTTTCATCTCCCCCTTTAATATCTGCCCGGTTAAAGACCACAGAGGGGGTGGAAGTGTAGACCAGCATGGGCACATGGTTTTTCCGGCAACTTCCGATAACAACCTCAGTACCAAGCACGTTTGTCGTATAATAATCTTGCCAGGAGCCCCAGATACCAGCAAGGGCCGCAACATGAAAAACTATATCTACACCTACAGTGGCCCTATCCATGACCTCTGCATCAGAAACATTACCAACAATACACCTGCCGCCAAGCATCTCCACCTCAGGATAATGGTGCCGCCCAAGAACAGTGGTTTCAACACCAAGCTCGAGGAGTCTTTTGACGATAGCTTTCCCTACAAATCCACCTCCGCCAGTAACAAGTGCTCTTTTTATCGACAGGGATAAAGTTTTTTTTGTGCCCATAATGCCAGTTTCTCGCGAAATATTTTGGCGTTGTGCCTGATGTCCACAGGAAAGTTTTTATGAACAAGAAAATGTTCAATCTCCTGTGTCAGCTCAGACTGTCCTGCTCTCTTTTTCACCTCTTCAATCAGTTTTTTATTGTTGCCCCTGCCATCTTTCTTCGGCTCAACAATAATGACCGGTATTATAGTTTTCTCAGCGTCACAGCCATGTATACCAACCAGAGCAGACCTGTACACATCAGGATGTTCATTAATTATCGCCTCGCACGGCACTGAAAAAAGGGTTTGGCTCTTAGTCACTACCCGATGGGCTCGCCTGCCGCAAAACCAGAGCCGATTGGCATCGTCGAGATAGCCAACATCGCCCATCCGGTGCCAGAAAGTGTCACCATCTTTCATCTTCGCCAAGGTGGTTTCCTCGGGATTATTCAAATAAGCCTTGGTTACCACATCACCACGGACAATAATTTCGCCAATTTTACCGGTATCGACCATCATATTCTCGGTCAGTTCGGTCAGTGGTCCATCGGAAATTTCAATGATTTTAATATCAATTCCAGGCAAGGGTCTCCCCACACAGGTCCCCTTCCCGAGCCTACTCTGTTTCCAGGTCTCGGAGACAACTTCGCCTCCTTCAATCGAGACGATAGGCAGGCTCTCAGTGGCTCCGTAAGGGGTGAAAACTTTAGCATCTGCCGGAAGTATATTCCGGACCCTCTTCATCAACTCGTAGGGCACCGGGGCACCTGCCATCAACACTTTTCGGACGGAACCAAGCACTATCCCATGATCGAGGCAATATCTGCTCACTACATTCCAGATGGCAGGGGAACCAAACGAATAGGTGACCTGATTTTTTTGTATAGAGGCAACGAATTTTCTTGGATCGACATTCGCTGGTTTGGTGGGATCCATATCGGGAATAACAGAACAGGCCCCAAGGGCCGCCGAGAAGAGGGCAAATAGCGGGAAGGCCGGTTGATCCACATCATTTGAACCAATGGTATAATATTCCTTTATTAGGCGGAGCTGGGCACTGAAGACAGAGTGTTCATAGCACACTCCCTTTGGAGGACCGGTAGAACCTGTTGTAAAAATAATTGCCGCCAGGTCTGTTGTACTCGGTTGATATACCGGGTACTCCAATCCTGTTTCATGGATATCTTTTGTTATATCGAGGCCAAGGAGTCCAAGAGAATTACCGCAACAAAATGATTTTTTAACGGTGTGAAAAGGTTTGGAGAAAACCTTAGAAAACAGTATGGCCTTTGGAATACCTACGAGAAATTCAGGACTAACCCTTTCAATACAGCGCAATAGGTTTTTGTAACCCATTCCAGGGTCTATAAGGACAATAGGGGTGCCGATCTTAAAAAGAGCAAGAGTGAGACAGATGAAATCAACAGACGGGGTAACCATCAAGATGGTAACATCTCCTGGGCCGAGCCCATTCGTAGCGAAATAATTGGCATACGCATCTGCTCTGCCGTTAAGCTCAGCAAAGGATATTCTTTCCCCAGTCCGGGCCTCTATCACTGCTGTTCGTCCGCTGCACTCCTTTGCAACGCTTACAAATGTATCGGCTATATTTATTGCCACCTCTCGTCTCCCGCCCCTTAACCCCGAAAAAACGATTTGAGAATGGGCAGAATATCGCTGCGTTTATCCTCAAGAATGTAATGCCCTCCATCTTCAAAATAGTGACTTTCGGCGTCAGGAAATCTTCTTTTCCATTCTTCAAAAAAATCGTCATTAAAACAAAAATCGCCTCCACCCCAGACAATAAGCAAGGGAATAGCAGCATCCTGTAAAAGAGAGAGTCGTTTTTCAATATCTAGCAGGGTTGTATAACTTTTGTGGTGAGAATTAAGAGGAATATCCCTTACAAAATTATAGACAGCCACCCGGTTCTTCCAGCTGTTGTAAGGTGCAAGAAAGGCTTTTGCCACATCCGGAGCCATTTTCTTTTTAACAGCCATAAACTTGGCTGGCCAGGCAAAGCCGTTAAAGAGTCTGACAATTATTTCACCGAGCACCGGCAGGCGGCACAGCTGTATTCGAAGTGGTATTCTCTTAGAACGAAAGGCGGCGGTATTCATTACCACGATTTTCTCGATACGACTGATATGCTTAACAGCACATCCTATGCCTATGGCTCCGCCCCAGTCATGGACCACAAGGGAAAAACGATCAATTTGCAGATGTGTGAGTAAACAATCCAGATTTTCAATGTGCTGAGCAAGACAATACGAATAGTCTTGAGGCTTATCAGAAAGACCACAGCCCATATGATCAATAACGATTATCCGATGATTTTCACGTAATAGGGAAACAAGATGTCTAAAGTAAAAAGACCAGGTAGGATTGCCATGAACCATGACAATGACAGGCCCTGCTCCTTCATCTAGATAATGCAACCGTCCGCCGTCAAGTTCCAGGTAATGCGATGGGAATGGATAGTCAGGGTACACTGTGTTTGACACCGTTTGAGAAATTATTCAATAATAACAGCTTGGAAACTGAGTTTCATAGATAAAAACTGTCAATTTATACTCCAGGCAATGAGAGTGTCAACTCTTTATCGTATTTGTCAGTCTCTGTCTCTCTTTCATTTTTCCTCGTGACCGCGAAAAAACTCTGTCGAAACTCATTTTTCAAAACAATGAGAAAAATTCCTATCCTCCTATTATCTATGATTATTTTTAAACATTCTGTTGCTTTTAATAGACAAATGTGCTAAACGAATTCAATATTGTAGTACAAATAGTCTTGTATTAGCAGGTCTAATAAGGTCACAAATGCCCCGAGTAGTGATCATAGCTTTATTAACTCAACACAACAAACGAAGTCTAACCAGTGAGTGGTTAGAAACATAATAACGGTTCGAACTTGAACCGAGTGCAAAAGGAGCAGTACAATGGCAGAAGGTACAGTGAAATGGTTTAATGATGCGAAAGGGTTTGGTTTTATTGAACAAGATGGTGGACAAGATGTTTTTGTACATTACTCCGCTATCAAAACTGAAGGCTTTAAGTCTCTTGAAGAAGGTTCCCGGGTCTCCTTTCAGATAGTTGATGGCCCGAAAGGTCCTGCCGCTGATAACGTTCAGAAAATTTAAATATTTTTATTACAGTTTTAAAAAGCCCTCTGCACATGATGTGCAGGGGGCTTTTTTTGTTTTTCTCTTTAGTGCGACTACATTGAAACAAGAGGGAGGTATTCTGGACTCCACCTGATCCTGTCAATTATTGTTCTCATTCTTGCTTCATCATTATTATGTTGAAAATCTGAGTAAACACACGGTCTGCTAACCCCTTTTTGGACAGCACACATAGCCACAGCCAAAGCAACTTTTTTGGCCACCTTACGCATATCATTGATGGGCGGCACCAACCTCCCCATCTCAAGCTGTTCCGGAGTCATCATATCGGAAATTACCATGGCTGCAGCGGTAAAAAACTCCGGCAGGATTTCCCTCGCACCTGATGCCAGAACTCCCAAGCCAACACCCGGAAAAACAAAGGCATTATTACACTGGCCAATGTTGCAGGCCTTCTCTAGCTCATCAACGGTGGCACATGGGTTACCGGTTGCAACCAAGAGTCCTTCCTCACTCCACTTACTGATATTCTGACAAAAAAGCTGTGGAGTCGAGATATGCTGAAAAAGAGGAAGGATAACCGGTTGTTTGGTATTTTTCTTAATTTCTTTTATGACTTCTTCGTTAAAAAAGAACTCCTGACCAGTGGTTCCAACCAGCGTGGTGATGCCTGCTTTTCGGATAATGCCCGGGATATCAATTCGGTCAATTTCACTCAGCCAAGGATGGCTGACCTTGTCTTTAGCGAATTTCTTTTTATACAGCTCCACCTTATTTGAGCTAATAATAAGCCCCTTCGAGTCAATCATAAAGATCCGGTTAAGTGCCTCTTTTTGCGAGAGGCCTTCTGCAATCATCCCATTCATGATTTGTTCACCAACACCTACTCCCCCGGCACCTCCTCCGTGGATGAGAATTCTCTGGTCGGAAAGTTTTTCGTTTTTGATTTTCATGGCCGACAAAATAGCCGCCAGGGCAATCGCCCCAGTGCCTTGAATATCGTCATTAAAAGAGATCAACTCGTCAACAAAGGCATCTCTAATACTAAAGGCATTCTGCTGTGAAAAATCTTCCCACTGGCACAGGGCATTGGGAAAAACGTTCCTAAAAGCCCTGACAAATCGACCAATAAATGACAGATATTCCTCACCTTCCAATCGCCTGTGCCGCCAGCCGAGATATTTATTGTCGGAAAGAAGTTTCTCGTTGTTGGTGCCGACATCAAGGGATATTGGCAAGCAGTGCCAGGGCGCAATTCCAGCTCCCTGTGTGTAGAGCATCAGCTTGCCGAGGCAGACAGCAATTCCGCCCGCACCCTGATCTCCGATACCAAGCACCCCTTGGTTATCTGTTACAACTGCAACCCTGATATCGCGATGGGCAAATCTTCTTAAGATATCTTCAGCACCGTCAATATTTCCTGGATAGAAGTGAAGACCATTGGCTTGCCTGAACATGGATGAATATTTCTGCACAGCCAAGCCGATTGTTGGTGTGTAGATTATTTTGATATAGTTTTTTATGTCACTTTTTATAAGAGCATGAGCAAGTGTTGCGTTACGGTCAAACATCGATCGAATAAAAATGAATTTTTCGATGTCATCAACCTTCTCGTTCACCTTCGTCCGAGAACTCTCAACCTGTTCCTCAAGGTTTCTATGCCCCGGGGGAAGAGTCGCCTCCAAGGCAAGGGCTTTACGTTCTTCAAGACTAAATGCTGTCCCCTTATTTATGAAACTACAGGAGCGAGCTGAAGACCCACTGGCATAAACAACAATTTCCCGCGTATTTCCATACTCATCATATTTAAACCTATACAAATTTGTAGACATACTCAGCCCCCTTCATCGTCTCAAAATAAAATGTGCAATTGACAAGTACTCTTCTTTGCCCCATAATTGCCAGCTATGGAACCTTGGCAAATAATATTACAGAACAGCATAACCACGCTTGATGGCCTGCAAGAGCATTTGGAATGTGATAGTAACGCATTACTGGATGTAATAGCAAACTTTCCAATGCGGATTAATCCATATTTTTTAAAATTAATTGAACATCCCGGCGATCCAATTTGGAAACAGGCTGTTCCCGACCTCGCTGAGATAAACGATGGGATTTGCGAGATGGATCCGCTGGATGAAGAAAATCTCAGCCCGGTGCCCAACCTGGTCCATAAATATCCAGACAGAGTCCTTTTTCTGGTCTCTAATCAATGTGCAATGTATTGCCGCTTCTGTACCAGAAATCGTAAGGTCGGAACTGAAAAAATGAAAATCAGCCCTGCCACGCTGAATGCCGGATACGACTATATGCAGCATCATCCGGAAATCAGAGAAGTCCTTATTTCTGGAGGAGATCCACTCCTTTTACCGGATGAAGAAATTTCTGCTATTTTAGAGAAACTGCGCTCAATCCCATCCATAGAAATAATCCGTATCGGGACCAGAGTACCGTCTGTTCTGCCCATGAGAATTACCGAAAATCTAGTCACAATCCTCAAAGCCCATCATCCGCTCTACATAAACACTCACTTCAATCATCCCAATGAAATAACGCCAGAATCGAGCCTTGCCTGTACAATGCTTGCCGACGCAGGTATCCCGGTTGGTTGTCAGACAGTACTTTTAAAGGGAGTTAATGATAATGCGCAAACGCTCAAAACACTTTTTCTTGGCCTGCTGCGCATCCGTGTAAAACCCTATTACCTTTTTCAGGCCGATCTCACCAAGGGAACCAACCATTTCCGCACACCAACCAAAACCGGGATAGCAATAATGCGGCAACTTTATGGTCATATCTCAGGTATGGCCATTCCTACCTATGCTCTTGACGGCCCAAAGGGCAAAGGCAAAATACCTCTTACGCCGCAATATATTCTGGAGCATGGCGATACTCTTATCTTTGAAAACTACAAAGGTGAAGTGTGTACCTATCCCGAGGCAGGCGAAAGCTGCTGATTGACTTTTTTCGTTCCTTATTTTGATCTTACCTCATAAGTTTCGTTTTAATTTCCCCGGCATCCCATTATTTTCCGAGAAAACTTGATAAGTCTGACGATAAAACGATATAATTTCCCAGGGTCATGTCCCTGAGCTAAATTATCCAAAAAACAAAGCCACCGGGGAACCGTTATGAATAAAGATGAACTTCTACAGAGAATACTTGAATCGGATGAGCTACCGACTTTACCTATCGTCGCCTCTCAACTGATCACTCTTACTGCCAAAGAAGACACCACCCTCGCTGATATCGGGGAGTTGGTTTCTCAAGATATTTCACTTTCTGCCAAAATCCTTAAGGTGTCGAACTCCGCCTTTTACAGTTTTCCCCAACAGATAGGCTCGATAAAACAGGCCGTCAGTATTCTTGGCATGAACGCTGTGCGTAGCCTGGTGCTTTCCTTTTCCTTTTTAACCATGAAGGCGGGTAAAATCGAAAGTCGCTTTAATTTTGAAATATTTTGGGAAAAATCACTCGCTTCAGCGGTGGCAGCGAAGCTTATTCTCGAACACGTTAAGGGAGCAGATACGGAAGAAGTATTTGTTTCCGGCTTATTGCAAAACCTAGGGGAACTGATTCTTGCTAGATCGTTTCCTGAAGAATATGACAAAGTTCTGAAGGTCATTGAGGAAAATAAACAGGAGACCTTTAGTGCTGAAGAAGCTGTTTTTGGGATTAATCACACTCTTGTTGGGATAGAGGTTGCAAAAAGCTGGGGTTTTCCCGAAGTACTGCTCATTCCCCTCCAGTATCATCACCATCCCAATGAATATACCGGCCAAAATGCAACTATTCGCTCAACCGTTAGAGCCGTATATCTTGCTGATATTTTAGTAAACATTCTCTTTTCAGACAAACCGGAAGTATATCACAAACAGTTTCGGAAAGAGGCAGGGAAACTGCTTGGACTCACAGCAGAAAGTATTGAGACCATACTCGAAAAGGTTCATCTAAAAGTGAAAGAAGCAGGGGCCTACTTCAATCTCAAAATTAAAACCACCAAATCAGTACAGGAAATTCTCCAGGAGGCAAATATTCGTTTAAGTTTGATTAACCTGGATTACGATCAAATGAATAAACAGCTTATCCTGGCCAAAATACACCTCGAAGACCTTACAAAAGAACTGGAGAAAAAAAATAAAACCTTGGACAATCTGGCTAATATCGACGGCCTGACCGGAGCATTTAACCACAGATACTTCCAGATTGTTCTTGATCAGGAGATAAACAGGGCGGAACGACACAACACCACCATTTCAATTCTCCTGATAGATATCGATCATTTCAAGAAGGTGAACGACACTTATGGTCATCAGGTGGGGGATTTTGTGTTAGCAGAATTCTCAAAGACCATACAGCAGAATATCAGGCAATATGACATTCTCGCCAGATATGGGGGCGAAGAATTTATTGTCATCCTTCCAGAAACGAATGGCGAAGATGCGGAAGCTGTAGGGGAAAAGTTGCGAGCTGTAATTGAACAAACACCTTTTCAGGACAGCCGTGAAACCTACCATATCACGGCGAGCTTCGGACAAGCAAGCAGCACACCGGCGACAGAGGACGGCTTCAAAAAAAGCACCTTGATACAGCAAGCCGACCAAGCACTGTATGAGGCAAAAGAAAAAGGACGTAACCGGGTGGTCAGATATAATCCGAAAAAGAAATGGTTCAATTTCTGAGATGGCAAGCAAAAGCATCCAGCATTACATCATATTCTCTGGATCTACATCGATTGCTAAAGTGCACTGACTTTTGACCAACTCCTGCCGCCCTCTTTTTATGGCCGAACATAGAGCGTGCAGCTCGTCTGTATCTCTTCCTTTTAAAAGTATCTGCCAGCGATAATTGTCTTTTATTTTATCAAGAGGTGCGGGTGCCGGTCCAAGGGTTTCAATCTTAAATTTCTCATTTTTGACCGTTTGCCTACAGAATCTAGCAAGGCGCACTGCTGATTGCTGTACATCGTTTTCCACCCTCCCCTGCAGGCGCAGAGCGGTTAGTCGCAGATACGGAGGGAAGGCCGGATGCTGACGCAGCTTCATTTCATGGGTAAACATTTTGCCATACTGGTGATCTCTCGAATAGACAATTGCATAATGTTCTGGGCGCATGGTCTGAACAATTACTTCTCCCGGCACATCACCGCGTCCAGCCCTGCCGATCACCTGGGTAATGAGTTGAAAAGTCCTCTCCGCTGCCCTGAAGTCCGGCATGCTCATTCCACCATCAGCCCAAACGACTCCCACAAGGGTGACATTTGGAAAGTGGTGTCCCTTGGCAATCATCTGTGTCCCTATCAGGATATCAATTTCACCTTCATGCATTTTGGCGAGAATAGAGAGAAACTTTTTCCGATCAGAGGCCGTATCAGAATCGAGTCTTTTGATTCTTGCATCAGGGAAAAGTTCCAAGACTTCCTCTTCAACCCTTTCGGTACCAAATCCAGCCGGAACAAGATCGGTGGATCTGCACTGTAGACAGACACTCTTATTGGCCATGGAAAAGCCACAATAATGACAGATCAGTTTATTTTTGCCCTTGTGCAGGGTCAGAGAAACATGGCAATGACTACACTGCACAGGCGTTCCGCAATCCCTACACAAGACTACGGCGGAAAAACCTCTCCGGTTCAGCAACAATATGCTCTGCTTGCCATCGGCAAGGTTTTTGGTCAGTTTGTCCTGTAGTTCCTTTTTGATAATACCTTTGATATCTTTCGCATGTTTTTTATTGAGGTCTACAATGGTAACAACCGGTAAGGATCTATTGCCAACCCTCTCTTTCATGGTGAGCAGTGTGTACTTTCCTGATTGCGCATTGGCGTAACTGGTAATGGATGGTGTTGCCGATCCCAATATAACAACAGCATCGTGATATTTTGCCCTCAATACGGCTAGGTCTCGCCCATGATAGCGAAAGCTGTCGTCTTGTTTGAAGCTGGTGTCATGTTCTTCATCAACTATTATCAAGCCGGGATCTCTGAAAGGGACAAAAAGAGCCGACCTTGCCCCTATAACAATTTTCGCCCTTCCGGTCAGGGCCAGGGAAAATTGATCAAATCTTTCCGCCGCCGACATTGCCGAATGAAGCAGCACCACTAAATCACCAAATCTTGACAGCAGATGTGCTTCAAACTGTGTGGCTAATGCAATTTCAGGAACCAGAATTATCACGTCCCTGCCAAGAGCCAGGGTCTCTTCCGCTGCTCTAAGGTACACCTCGGTCTTGCCACAACCAGTCACGCCGTGCAGCAGAAAGGGACGAAACTTTTTCTCAATTATTGCTGGAAGTATACTATCAAAAGCGGTTTGTTGTTCCTCTGTAAGCCTATCCGGCCTGGGATAGTGTTTCAGCTGTTCGCCAAAGGGACTCCTAAAGACCCTCTCTTTGGAACGGACCACAAGCTGTTTTTCCTCAAGTGAGATGAGTGCTTTCGAGGCACCGGAATAGTCCTGCCGTAAATCTTTTAAAGAGATGGTTTCACGGTTATTGTTTTGAGTCAGATTATGAAGACTATAGAGGGCTTTGACTTCAGATATTTTCAGCTCAATCCCAACCTCCTGACTGAACCTGTGCTGATACTCTTTCAGCCCTTCCCGACTTGCATCAATTTCTTTGGGACCAAGAGATCGGGGGGAGGTCAATCCATAACAAATCTCATTTTTCTCATGAACACCATCTTTTGCTATACCTTTGGTGATTAGGACAACATCTATTTTATTTTTCTTTGC
>ERZ889078.3278-NODE-3278-length-10815-cov-16.537639_pt1 | contig 10815 bp, 9 predicted proteins | sample MGYA00521266_ERZ889078 | MGnify/ENA primary metagenome ERZ889078 (study PRJEB32303, sample SAMEA104408618) | aquatic metagenome | biome: Brackish water; feature: Pelagic; material: water | place: Baltic Sea | collected 2014-06-16T06:34:00 | depth 76,534 m ... | reverse complement strand
CTGCCCAATTGGCAATTCTGGCCAGGTCGGTATGACCGAAAATTTTTGTGAGTTCCGTTTGGGCCTCTGGAGTCAAATTTTCTTCAGCAATTTTTCCGATAACACGGTGACCTGTTTTTCCCCATCCCAGTAGAAGTGATGATGTAAGCATAATGATTATAAACTGTCGCACAATACTTTCTCCTGAACAATTATTATGCAATCAATCTAATCGTGTAAGGATTTAAACTCCCTAAATTTTTTGAATTGTAAAGGATTCAATATTTGAGTCGTGATTTGGATGCTCTGAAATAAGCGTACCTGCCAAATGAATCATTTCAATTCAAAACAAAGCATTTCATACTCATTGTTGATATTTACAACACTGCTTCAAGAAATGAATCGGCTTATAGTGATTGTTTTTTATTACTTTAGAATATAATTCACTTTGCTATATTCAGCTTTTTCACTCCCGGCCTATGCTTTTTTATAAAACGTATATATATTCAACATATCACCTTTTGTCGCTACCTGATCAATGACTTTACCAGTCAAACATCAATCTGCGTAAATCACCTAGAATTCCCCTTTAGTATATGTATATCAACATATTAGGTCACTTTTTTTCATAATATTGCCCCTGTAGAGATACTCTGCACGTGTAGAGTATCTTTACAGGCTTTACAAGTGGCCTACAGCCCGCCTTTCGTGACATAACCCCTTTTTGTGCAGAGTATATCAACACATTCAATTTTGCCTCTCGAATTCCAGTAATTCGATAAATAGCTGAAACTATACGAGTTAGCCTTGCGTTTCTGTAATGGCACTGCTCTTGAACTAATAAAGGTGAACTAAAAAGGAGGTTCACATGGTCATATTATTAGTCGTATTGTTTGTTGGTATCGCTGTCACAGTCACCTGGTATCAGGGGATGAAGCGTTATCAGGCATTAAGTGTTTCACCTATCGTGAAAAAGCAGGCCTATCAATTCAAAATGGAGAATCTGAAAATTCCCGCCGGTATATATTTTAGTCCAACCCACAGTTGGGCTCATATGCAGGCCAACGGAAGGGCAAAAATCGGTGTTGATGCCTTTCTCCATGGTCTCACCGGAGTTCTTTCTAGTGTACAGGTTCCCGAGCAGGGAGTATCACTGAAACAGGGTGAGCCAATGTTTAGTATTGTCCACAAAGACAAGAAACTTTCCATCACCGCACCAATATCGGGGCAAGTCAAGTCAATCAACATGGAAGCGTTGCAGAATATGCGCATGATCCATCGCGATCCATACTCCACTGGATGGTTGGTTGAAATGCAACCCACAAATTGGGAGCAGGAAACCAAAAGACTCTATCTTGGTCAACGCACTACAGCATGGTTAACCAGTGAAATGGGTCGCATCCGTGATTTCTTTGCACATTCTTTCGCACCACCAGATTCAGAGAGTGGACTGGTACTGCTACAAGATGGTGGAGATATTGCTGATTGCGCACTGGCCTTCGCCGGTAAAGGTCTATGGGGTTCTTTTCAAAAACTCATTCTTGATCAAGCAAATCTTGATTTCAAACAAGCCTCAGAGACTTCTCACAACCAGTGAAACTGAACCAGAACGCTGACTTAGATAGGATAACAAAATGTCAATAGACAGACGAGAATTTCTAAAAACGTTAGGGGTTGCAGGAGCCAGTCTAAGTGGTGCCAAAGCCCTGGCCAAATCTACACCTGAACCAGATGCCCAAGAGTTTTATGCCATCCTTCATGATATTACTCTCTGCGAAGGTTGTCAGGAATGTGAGTTCGCTTGCGCTGCTGCGAACAACCTGCCTGCACCGGCAGATGATGACTTTCCTGATTCTGCAAAAAAACGACTTCTAAAACCCGATCAATACTCAGTGATCAATGCCGTGGAAACCTCTGTAGGTGAAGTCTATACCAAGCAGCAGTGTATGCATTGTGCTCAACCTGCTTGTGCGTCAGCCTGTCTGACCGAAGCAATGAAAAAAACCAAGGAAGGTCCTGTTACCTGGACTGAGGGAAAATGTATGGGGTGCCGCTATTGTATGATCTCCTGCCCATTTGATATTCCCAAATTCGAATTTGATGACAACAATCCCAAGATTGGCAAATGTCAGATGTGCTTTGAGAGGCTTAAACAAGGCGAAGTTCCAGCTTGCGTTGAGAATTGTCCCGCTGATGCCCTGACATTTGGTAAACGCAGTGACATTCTAAGAGAAGCACACAAGCGCATTCTGGATGATCCTGATTCTTATGTGGATCATGTATATGGTGAGTACGAAGCTGGCGGAACCTCCTGGCTCAACCTATCGCCGGTACCTTTTGATGAACTGGGATTTAAGACAAATCTTGAAACCAAGCCTTATCCAGATTTGACCAAGGGTTTTCTGTACAGTGTTCCCTCCGTATTCATCCTCTGGCCTGCCCTGCTTCTGGGTCTCAGAGAAGCCACCCGCAAAGAAGACAAGGAACTGGAAGGAGGCGCTGACCATGAGTGAACAAATCCTGGCTGAAAACCTGGCCCCCAAAAAGAGTTTCTGGAAATTTTTTGCGTCTGAGCTGAAGCCACGCGGCAAGTTATTTACAATCTTCAACATGATATCGGTACCCATGGTTCTCCTCGCGGCAGTCATCATTGTTATCCGCTTCATTTATGGTTTATCTGCAGTTTCCAATGTTACTCAGAGTGTACCCTGGGGCTTATGGAAGGGGTTTAACGTGGTTACGGGCGTGGCCTTTGCCGGCGGCGCCTATGTCTTAACGTTTATGGTCTACATCCTGGGGATGGAAAAATATAAGCCCCTGATTCGGGTTACCGTTCTTAACGGATTTTTAGCCTATACATTTTATGCGTTCGCCTTGATCCTGGATCTTGGAAAGCCATGGAATATCATTAATCCCATTATTGGAAATTCATTTGGGACCAGTAGTATCCTGTTTCTGGTGGCATGGCACTTTATGCTCTATATCGTGGCGCAACTTATTGAATTTTCACCTACCATAGCTGAGTGGTTAGGCTCTGAACGAGCCCGTCGAAATCTGAAACGCCTCACCATTGGGGCAGTCGTTTTTGGCATTACCCTTTCCACACTGCACCAATCTGGTCTGGGAGCCCTCTTTCTCATGGCCAAGGGTAAGATACATCCCCTCTGGTATTCTGAATTTATACCTACGCTGTTCTTTATATCCAGTATCTTTGCTGGACTAAGTATGGTGATCTTTCAGGGTAGCATTCTACAAAAAGTCTTTTCCTATCAGCTGGATCAACACAGCGATGAACGCCATGATATAATGATTCGTGGACTGTCTAGAGTCTGTGCAATAGCCATGTTTGCATATTTTTTCCTGAAAATTATCGATATGGTTCATAATCACACGCTGGGATATCTCATGTCTCCCATGGGTGCCTGGTATATGGTGGAAATGATTGGTTTTGTGCTGATCCCCATGCTCCTATTTGTTTACGGAGTAAGGATTGGAACACCGTTTATAATCAAGCTAGCTTCCATAATGACGCTGGTGGGTATTGTTCTCAATCGCATGAATGTCTCAGTGATCGCCTATCGCTGGGATGAAATACCACGCTATATCCCCACCTGGATGGAATGGGTGGTAACTGTTTCCATCCTATTTGTCCAAGTTTGGATTTTCCGATGGGTTATTCATCGAATGCCGGTCCTGAGAACGATGGAAGCCATGACACTTAGCGCAAATAAAGTAATTAAATAACAAGGGTTAAATACCATGGATAGTTTCACATATACCAACATCTTTGCCACTAAGGGCATTGAATACTTACTCATCATTAGTTTCTTTCTGGTCTTCATCCCATTCTACAATTACCTGAAGGAGGTTGAGAGTCCACTGTTTTCACTTGCTAACGTTCGTCTTCCCCGTGGCGTTTTCTTTGACAAAACCCACACTTGGGCTTATCTCAAATCAGCTGGTCAGGTTCAGGTAGGTATTGATGATTTTCTGGCCGCGCTCACTGGTCCAGTCTCTTTACAACTCAATAAGCAGAACGGAGAAACCATCAATCGGGGGGATCATCTCGCCACCTTACTGAGTGCTGACAAAAGTCTCAAAATCTACTCTCCAGTAAGCGGTACCCTGAAAGGAATTAACAAAAGCGCCTTACACAGATTCAGCAAGCGCACCAACAAGGAGTTCACCGAGAACTGGCTCTTTAACATGGAGCCACAGCGCTGGGATATTGAAAAGACCATGCTAATTCTCGGCGAGAAGGCTCAGCAATGGATTCAGCAGGAACAGGCAAGACTCCGTGATGTCCTGGCGTTTGCTGAGCGTAAATATGATTTGAATGTGCAGCCAGTCCTCCTCCAGGAGGGTGGTGAAGTCGTAGATCATGTACTGGAATCTATGTCTCCTGAAATCTGGGAAGAATTTCAGAGTGAATTTATCGATGCTGTAAAGAGCTAGCATAACCGAAGGGGTATCGCTTAATCCGCCATGGATAAATGATGATACCCCTCCGAATTTATCAATTGTCACCTTTTTGAGGGTAGCATGAATACAGAAAAGTGTATTTGGATGGAATCCGGCTCAGTAGAATACCAGCTTTGTCCACTTAAGCAGAATTGCGATCTCTGTGATTTTCATAAGGAAATGATCCGGGGAAGCCGCACCCACTCCCCCCAGACTAAAGCATCTGTAATCAGTTTGCGGGCACCTCACACCTCAACAATTCAGTTCACCCCCGGTCTTCAGTATCTCCCAGGTCATTTCTGGTACAAGCGGGTCGCTGATGGCAGAATTCGACTCGGAATTGATAGTTTTCTATGGCAGCTGTTCGCTTCGATTAAGAACGTTGTCACTCCAGAGAATAAGACCATTCTCGTGGAAGATCAGTGCCTTTGCTGGCTCGTTCTTGATGGCGGAATTATTTACCTCAAATCTCCTGTCCCGGGAAAAACCGTTCTATCAAATACCCTGTTTTATAACCAGCCGATCGAGGACTCCCACCTTTATCTGAGCCCTGAGCCAGAGCTCTGGCTGGTTGAGATGGAGATTACCGAAGCAATAAAATTGGGCTATCTCAGCAAGGAAGAATATTTGACTCAAACCAATCTGGACTGTGTCAAGTTTAACAAGCTTATTCATTCTGAAACAGATTCACAACAATTTCCCCCAGCTCAAAAATCACTCCTGAACAAAGCGGAATTTTCAAAATACCTGAGGACCGTGAGCAACAATCTCGCCTTTATATGTTGATTGGCATATAATGTGCTCAATTAACTTTCGCCATTATTCAAATAATCAAATTCATAGCCTTTGAGGGATATATGAGCTTTGAGAATGAAGATACTTCACCAAAGAGAGACACTCCTGTAAATTCCTGGAAACGGCTTTTTCGACCCAGTTCCTTATATGGTCGACTGGTTATCCTTCTGTCTTCAATGTCTTTGCTATTATTCGCATTTCTCGCCTGGCTTATATTCTCTATAACCAACAACTACCTGGAGGATGTCACCAAACGGGGCGGTAAACGCATGTCAATGGTCATAGATAATACTATTCGCAGCAGTATGATCAGTGAGGACCATTCAGAAGTGACTGATGCAATAATTCAGGTTCAAAAGGTTCCTGGTGTAAGCAACATCACCATTTTCAACAATGAAGGTGAAATACGACACATCGCACCAGGACCCCAGATGCAGGATCATGGGAACAACCCCATGCTACCCTGTTCACACTGCCACACATCTATCGATCCAAGCCAGTGGGGCATGCCAGAAACCTGTGTATATCAGGCCGAAGAAGGTGAAGGCAGAACCATGGTCATCTTATCCCCTATCTTGTCAACTCCTGATTGCAGATCATCTGGCTGTCATCAGTCTGATGATGATTCTGATGTTCTCGGGTTCATGGAGATTAAGCTACCCCTCACAGAACTCGATAGGGCATTGAACCAAATCCTCATTGAATATTTTAGCTTTATCATATTGTTCCTGGTACTGCTGATGGCCACGCTGCTCTACTTTGTGGAGCGACGGTTTAACCGACCTTTAAAGCGGATTGTGGATGTTAGTCGTTCAGTAACAGGTGGAAATTTAACAGTGCGCGTGGATGTATCATCACATGAACTCAGAGATGTCTATCAGGTTGGGATGGCTTTGAATACCATGTTGGAATCCATCAATCAAAGTAACCGTGAGATGCATCAGTGGTCCAATGATCTGGAAAACATGGTCAGGACTAAATCAGAGGATATGGCACGATCTCAGAATGAAATTTACCAGATAGAGCGCCTGGCATCTTTAGGTCGTCTTTCTTCCTCCGTGGCGCACGAAATTAATAATCCCCTGGCCGGAGTATTAACATATGCGAAACTAGTTTCACGCATACTCCAGAATTCAGAGCTCACCGAAGATAGACGCGCAGCCATCCTGAAACATCTGGATATGATCCAATCTGAAACCACTAGATGTGGCAATATTGTTAAGGGTCTGCTTAATTTTTCAAGAGATGGAAGTCAAAAATTTGATATCATTCATTTGAATGAAGTTTTAACCGAAACCACACAGCTCATACAGCATAGTTTCCAGATCGCTGATATTCGCCTGGTTACTGATTTTTGTGCTCCCAGGGACTTAGTACAAGCCAATGGAAATCAGGTAATTCAAGCCTGTCTGGCCGTATTAACCAACGCTTTGGAGGCAGTGGAGGAAGGTGGCGATGGTGTGGTCACCTACCGCAGTTATAATCCCGATATGAAGCATGTTGTCATTGAAATAAAGGATAACGGGATTGGAATCTCTGCCGAGGACCAGGAGCATATGTTTGAACCCTTCTTCTCCAGGAAGAAGGAAATGTCAGGAATAGGACTGGGGCTTGCTGTAACCTATGGTATTTTAGAGCAACACAATGCAAAAGTTTATGTAGCTTCTGTACCAGGCAAGGGTACTTCAATTAAGTTTAAATTTGAACTTTCAAACGGGGGAACCGAAGATGGACAATAATCTCTCCATTCTAATCGTTGATGATGAGCTCTCAGTGCGTGATTCACTCTCAAACTGGTTCATAGAAGACGGCTATTCGGTTGACACGGCCGAAGATGCAAAAGTCGCACTTAAAAAGATTGAGGCTTTTAACTTTCACATTATTCTGGTCGACATCAAGCTCCCTGGCATGGATGGGCTGGAGTTAAACCGTAGAATAAAATCCATCAATGAAGATGCCGTAGTGATCATCATGACCGCTTTTGCTTCAGTGGATTCTGCGGTTCAGGCACTGAAGGATGGTGCCTATGATTATGTATGCAAACCGTTTGATCCAGATGCTGTCACTCATATCATTCGTAACGCCAGCAAAACCATTCATTTGAGCAAGGAGAACATTTCCCTCCAGGATCGAATTAAAAGCCTGGTCAATGTTGAGGACATTATTGGTGAAAGTGAAGGAATTCTCAAAGTTCTGGAACAAGTCAGGGTAGTGGCTGAGACAGATTCCACAGTTATCATCAATGGTGATAGTGGAACTGGCAAAGAGCTCATTGCCAAAGCCATTCATATGAATTCCTCACGACGCTTCTTTCCAATGGTTACCGTACATTGTGGGGCGATCGCTGAGAATCTCATGGAAAGTGAGTTGTTCGGGCATGAGCGGGGTGCCTTTACCGGTGCTCAGTACGCCAGAAAAGGTAAATTTGAAATGGCCGATGGAGCGACCCTGTTCCTGGACGAAATTTCGACCATATCAATGAAGATGCAGATTGAACTGTTACGGGTTCTGGAAACCAAAACATTTACTCGCGTTGGCGGAAATAGGGAGTTCAAATCAGATTTCCGTGTGATTTGCGCCACCAATCGGGATCTTCAAGCCATGGTGAATGCAGGAGAGTTCAGAGAAGATTTATTCTACCGCCTAAATGTATTTTCAATCATAATTCCACCCCTGCGAGAGAGAACAGAAGACATCAAACTACTCTCAGAGCATTTCGTTAAATTCTACGCCGAGCAAATGAACAAAGAAACTAAATATATCGGTAAACGAGCCGCCAAGGCTTTGAAAAATTATGAATTTCCCGGCAATGTTCGTGAATTGGAAAATCTGATTGAACGCGCTATTGTTATCGGTACCGGAGACACGGTTAAACTCAAAGACCTACCTCTGGATCACGTCGCGGCAAAGCCCACCTGGGAGTCAATTCAGGAGATGGAACATCATCACATCCAGGGCATATTGGAGAAATACGACTGGAACATATCAAGAACTGCCAAAGCACTGGGGGTGGACCGGGTGACACTATACAGCAAAATAAAGAAATACAATATAGAGAAAATGAAGTAATTCAGGACAATTTCAATGTCCCGGATCAGAATCATTCCCCTGCAATTCGCAGGAGTAGAAATGTTGGAAAAGATGCTTCCGATCCTAACCACTCGTTTTAAAATGGAAACCATTATCAGTACACGCCGATTGGATCTGACTCCCTTTTTTAATCCCGTGCGATCCCAATACAATGCTAACGATATTATTCAGAAACTTGTGCCTATGGCCGAGGAAGGTGATAAGATTGTTGGTGTCACAGACCTTGATTTGTTTATTCCTGTCCTGAGCTACATTTTTGGACAGGCCTATCTGGGAGGATCGGTGGCTCTGATTTCCGGACATCGCCTGGAAAACGCCCGCTATGGTTTAGCCAATGATCCAAAACTTTTCTCAGCAAGACTCATTAAGTGCATCATTCATGAATTGGGACATGCGTTTGGATTAAAACACTGCCTCATGCCTGGTTGTGTCATGGTTTCCACAACTTATGTAGAAGAGATGGATCAGAAATCAGACGTTTTTTGCAGGAAATGCCAGGCTGAACTCAATCAGCTTCAGGATAAACCCTACCCACCCCGGGGAATATTCTCGTAGACATCCTTTATCTCATCCAGAGCCAATTGAATCGCCAAGGTTATATAATCATGAACCAGCAACTTCATACCCACCAGCTTAGAATTGTGATGCAGTCCATGGGTGATAATATCTCTGGTCACCAGTAAGGCACCACACAATTCCTCAAGGCTGACGGCCTCCTGCATTCTGCGGCGGGATAAATCCCGAGCGAAGGTAATCATAATGGATCGATCACCATGACGAACGGATGTGAGTAAATTGTTGTAAACAACGCTTATATACCACCTCAGGTCCTCTGGTGGCATAGACTGATAAAAACCTAAGCGGTCCTTATTGTAAGGATCCATGATAGTTTGGAATGCTTTCTCCACCAGCTTTTCATGCATTCGCATCATTTCTTCAGCCAGAATGAGTGCCGGGCGACTACGTCGGAAGCGAATCATCCGGTCGATATTCATTCGGTGCCATTTATCTGGACGCGTTTTCAGATTTTCAATAAGATGTAGTAATCGTCTGGGTAACTGGTGTCTGGACTTGGGCTGCCAATCCAGGGTATTCCTGGTGTATGAACAATCAGTGGGAAACGATTTGTCGATATATTCAGTCATCCACAATCTCTCAAATGGTCGTCTCCCAATAATCCTACCCATAATATCACGTAAAATGACACCCGTCCTGGCTATCCAGGTAGGAATGAAAATTGGGGTCTTTTCTTTTCCATAGAAATGTCTGGTAGAAAGCAGAAAGAGATCTTTCAAGGACATGGGTTGATCTGAACTTGCCAGGAAAATGTTAAAATCGTCCAGCTTCTCTGATTTGTCCATAATTTTTTCAAAAAGGGCAACCACACAACAAACATGGATATAGGGAATAGCCATAGATCCGTGGCCAGGCAAGATGCGAGCATCCCAACGATCTGAGAGCCAGACCTTCAGGAAATGATACAGTGGCTCATATTCACACCAATCACTGCAAACTGCCGCCAGCCTGACAATTGAGCATGGAAATTTTTCAGCAGATGCTTTTACAAAAGCTTCACCCTTACGTTTGGTGATAGCATAGGGATACTCAGCATCAGGATCACTTCTTTCATATACCAGATCACCGGGTGGTGGAAATTTACTGGCTACCAGAGAACTGGTGAAAATGAATCGTTTGAGCTTGATTTCACCAGCCAGATCAAGCAGAATTCTGGTAGCTTCCACATTGGTCTTCTCATAAATCTCGGAGTGTACTTGGTCTCCAAAATCGTAATACGCAGCCAGATGAAAGATGAAGTCTATGTGGTAATCTGAGGCTGCTTTTCTGAAAGCTGTTACAAGCTGCCCCTGATCCATAAGGTCAACCAGGATCCATTCAAGATTTGGATGTATCTGAAGCCCAGCTTCTTTTTGAGTGCGACGTGCGAAAGCAACCACACGATGGGTGGAGCAAAGATGGGTTACTAGATGCCGACCAATAAAGCCGGAAGCTCCAGTAACTAACACAGTCGATAATGGTTTAGGTTGTCCCATATGTCTGCTATCTAGATTGATCCCGTAAGATCAATTGGTCATGAGAAAAATCTATCTGTTATGAAATCGAATGTAGGAGGCAGAAGCTTGAGCTATATCGTATGCGTCTTCGATTTCATCGACTGCCATCTGGATGGTCAGGTCGATATCGTCGCGGATGCGTTTCTCGAGATGCTTGACAGAGTCAATTTCAAGAAGGTGCTGGATGACTAGTTCAGAGAGCGTTTGGTAGACATCAACGACCTCAGCTAATTTAAAACCTTCGTGGATACGAATACTAGCTATAAAACGTGCATAGTTGGCCAGGGATAAACGATCACCTGTGCGCACTGATACCTTTAATAAATTGTACACAATACTCAGATACCAGGACAGTTTTTCAGTTTCCATTTTCTTATAGGAATGGTATCGAGTGGGGTCTTCAACGCTCATAATTTGA
>ERZ889078.3276-NODE-3276-length-10822-cov-18.414136_pt1 | contig 10822 bp, 10 predicted proteins | sample MGYA00521266_ERZ889078 | MGnify/ENA primary metagenome ERZ889078 (study PRJEB32303, sample SAMEA104408618) | aquatic metagenome | biome: Brackish water; feature: Pelagic; material: water | place: Baltic Sea | collected 2014-06-16T06:34:00 | depth 76,534 m ... | reverse complement strand
CGCCCGTCGCATCCCGGATGGCGGGCCCACACGCCGCCCATATCATAGAACACTATGTCGACGTGCTTCGCTCCCGGCGCAAGCGACTGTCTTGGAGTCACGCCGAAACCAACCTCTACAGCCGTCACCGCAGGTGGGTCGAAGGCGCACACGGACTGGCCAAGACGCTGCACGGGATGGCCAGAGCCGCCAGACGCGGCCTCGAAAACATGAAAATCCAAGCACTCCTCACCGCAACCGCCATCAACCCCAAGCGACTGGCAAAGCCCAAGGTGATCAACGCCGTCGTCTCGCACGCAGACCGTCAGTCCGGCTTGAAGGCCGAGCGCGGCTGCGCCACGTCAAACTGCTTGCGAATGCGGCGAACGTCGGCATTGATCGATGTCGAAAGATCCATGATCGCCTGAAGTTGCGCAATGATTGCGGAATGGCGGCTGTCCAACTGGTCAATGGTCGCGGCCAGCCGGGTTCCAGCACCTCCCATTCGCCCGCTTTCCACCCGGCCCATGACCCGTATCGTATCCAAACCCAGCATGGAACGTCTAATATCCAAACATCCGAGGTTGAGCGAAGCCGACACCTGTTCGGCCTCAGCCAGCGCGGCCCTTGCGGACTGTAAGTTTTTCGTCGCAAGGCCAGACAGGATCCCATTCTCGGACTCCAGGTCGAAACCGGCGACAGCGAAGCCGTTCGCCTGGTATTGGCGGACGACTTCGGACTGCAGGCGGGCACAGTTCATATGAAAAACCGCATTGGCAAAACTCGTGGTCATCCTTTTCAAGAGGCTCGTTTCACCGACGGCGAGATCCTTGATTTGACGCGACAAATCGGTCGACGTCACTTTGTAGTTTTCAGAGATCGCGCTGACAGGTCCGCCCGAAGGTTCCAGCCTTGACGCGATGATCCGCATGTTCGTGGGCAAATCGCGCAGCAGATTGAATTCCTGAAGCAGGCTGTCTTGCAGGTCGATGATCTGATCAAGGCAGGAACGAACCTTGCCGATGCCGCCGATGTGCACGACGCGCGCGCGGTCCAGCGCCGCATTGCGGGCTTCGTACTCTTGCGAAAGGGCGTGCAGCATGAAGGATTTGTAGTCCGCGAACCCAAGGCTTTGCAGGCGCAACAGCAGTCGATCTGCCGAGACCTCTGGCGATAGCGCCTCGGCCCTTTCCTGTGCGACCAATGCCGCATATTCGCGTCGAACGGTTGCGAAAAGCAGACTTGTCGGTTTGATGCGAACCGAAAGATACCCGTCACCCAAAGGAAGAACAATGGCCAGAACCCAGTAGTGCCTGCCATCCTGGTGCTTGTTCTTGACATAGGCCACCACGGGTTCGCCCTGCTGGATGGTCTGCCAAAATATTCGGAACACGGCCTTCGGCGTATCCTGGTGGCGCACGATCCGGTGCGGCGCACCAAGCAATTGGGCCCACTCGAAGCCGGACACCCGCTGAAACACGGCGTTTCCCGACCGGATGACCCCCCGCTTGTCCGTGCGCGAATAGAACAACTCGTTGACCCCGAAGGGCACTTCATCCGGTTCGGCTGTCTTGATCTGGCTGGTCACAGCATTCATCTTGATACTCCTTTGGCGATAGCGCGCCCGTATGCGCAGCCTAGATCGGCAAACTTAAGAAATGATGCAGGTCGGGGCTGGTTTGCGGACCCAGCATCATGCAATGCCCTTCGCAAAGCGCTTCAGAACAGGACGACATCATTTTCCCGGGGCTCCAGCAGTTGGGGCGAGACATCCACTTGCGCGCCGACATCGGTGCTGCGGACCTTCATCAGCCGGGCCTGTCCGCTGGTCGGATGAAAGACCACGCGGCGCGCATGGGTGCCGCCAAGGTCTTCGGCCAAGCAGGGAATATCTTCGTTGGCCAGATAATCCCTGGCAAAACTGGCGTTCGATTCACCGATGCGGCCCAGATTAGCCAACATCGTGGCCCCGCCAAACAGCTTGGCCTGCAGGTATTTTCTATTGGCGCCCTGCTTGAGCAGTTCGTTGGTCAACACCTCCATGCTATGCACGCCATAACGCAAAGGGTCCACTCGACCCGCCGCCGGGCCGAAGGGCAGCAGGAAGTGATTCATGCCGCCCACACCGGCCTGCGGGTCCCAGATGCAGGCCGCGACGCAGGATCCAAGAACCGTCGACAGCAATGTGATCGGGTCGCTTGAAATCCGGCATTCGCCTTGCGTGATGTAGATGTACCGGCCGCTATCCATTGGCCTGCCTTTCCGCGAAGCTTGTGTTCCCGGCAGAGTCGGCCAGTTTGATGATCTCTGCTCCGATCCGATCAAGTGCCAGTTGCTGTCGAACCGCGCCCAGCTCGAAGGCGACCCGTGGCATGCCGTAGACAACCGAGGTGCGTTCGTCCTGTCCGATCGTCATGGCGCCCGCGCGCTGCAAATCCAGCATACCTACGGCACCGTCGTTGCCCATTCCGGTCAACAACACCGCGATGACCCTTGGTGCCAGCGGTACCGCCGATCGAAAGAGCGCGTCGATTGCGGGAATTTGGCCCGAGATCATGGGACCCGGCTGCAACGAACAGCGCAGTCCTTTACCCGGATGCAAACGTAGGTGGCCCGCCACGCCCGCCGCGACGCAGATCATCCCACGCTCCAGCACAAGACCGTCTTGCGCCTCCACGACCTTTGCGGCGCAGCGTTTGTCAAACAGGCGAACCAGACTTTCCGAAAACCCCTTGCCGGTATGTTGCACGATTGCGGTTGGCGGACAGTCCTTCGGAAAGTTGGCAAGCACCGTCAGAAGGGCATCGATGCCACCGGTCGACGCGCCGATCAGCACGAACTTGTTGGTTCGAAGTGCGGCAGCGGGTTCTACCGTCTTGCGCGCCCCCCCGCCCTTTGATCGCCGCTGCGCTCCAAGCTCGTGCATGCGCTCCAGCAAGTCTTCCAGACAGTTCACCGCCCCGGATGGCATTGCGGCCCGCGGCGCGCGGGCTGGGTTTTCGGCACGGGAACGATACACACCCGGCCCATCGAGGCCAATCCATCGCGCATCAACCGCCGAAAACAACGACCGCATGCAGTCGAACTCGGGCAGCTCCGTATAGGCCTGGGCGAGCAGCACGATGTCGGGTTCCAGGGCCTCGACCGCCGTGAATGTCTCTGACAAGTCAGAGGTTTGCGCGATGATCTTCACCCAAGAACTGGCGGAAAGGGCTCTTTCCAGACGCGAACGGTCAATCGCGCTGGGTGTCGCGACAATGATTCTGATTTCTTTCACCGCGCCGACCCTTTCCGCAGATCCGATCCAACACTTCCATCCCGGCAAGCCACCTTCAGAAATCTTGCCAGACCGAAGCCCCATTCGCGGCAGCCGCAGCACGCGTTTCGCGCGCCGGTTTGGCCGCGCCCCGCTGACTTAGGGCGCTTGCGGACCTTTCTTGCCGCGAAGCGATGTCCAGCACATTGCCGGGTTGCGCATGATCCGTATGCGACACAATGAATTGCGACATCATCTCCTTCAGGTCGATTGCATTCTGGTTCAGCAATTGACTTGCGGCCGTGGTTTGCTCGACCATTGCGGCGTTCTGCTGCGTCGCCTGATCAAGCTGCGTCACGCCGATGTTGATTTCGGCCAGACCAGTGGATTGCTCGCTGGCACCCGACGCGACGTTCGAAACCAGGGTCGAGATCTGGGTAACACGCTCCACAATGCTGGTCAGGGCCAATCCTGCCAGACCCACCTGATCGACGCCGACGCCGACATGCTGGGTGCTGGCACTGATCAGGGTCTTGATTTCCTTTGCCGCAACCGAAGATCGTTGCGCCAGCGCCCCAACTTCGGAGGCCACCACGGCAAAGCCGCGCCCGGCGTCGCCCGCCCGGGCGGCTTCCACCCCGGCGTTGAGGGCGAGCAGATTGGTCTGAAAGGCGATGTCGTCGATCACCCCGATGATCTGTGAAATCTGGTTCGAGGATTTCTCGATCTCGACCATCGCGGCAACGGCACTCTGGACGACGGCACCACTGTCTTCGGCTTCCTTGTGGGCCTGGCGCACGATGGATTCCATCTCTTTCGTGCTGCTGGCGGCCGATTTCACACTGCCGGTCATCTCGTCCATCGCTGCGGCGGTCTGTTCCAGCGTGGCCGCCTGGGTTTCGGTGCGGCGGGCCAGGTCTTCGGTCGCGCGACTGACTTCCACTGAACGCGACCGAATGCTTTCGGCCGATGAAGCCACCTTGGAAATCGCCAGATTCAACTTGTCGATCGTCAGGTTGAAGTCGGTACGCAGCACTTCGTATTCGCCTGCAAACGGCTCCACAATCGGTTGGGTGAAGTTGCCGCCCGACAGGTCCTTCAGGCCGATTTGCAGCGCTGCGGTAACTTTCTGCTGCTCGGCCTGGCGGTGTTCACGATCCTTGTCCATCTCCTCGGCCATGACCAGCTTTTCACGCAGCCCGTCCAGGGATCGCGCAATTTCGCCCACTTCGCCCTCATCCTTGATGTCGATGATCTCTAGCGTCAGGTTGCCATTTCCCACATCTTTCATCGCGGCGCTGACCCTTGCAATCGGTCGCGTGATGCCGCGGGTTACCACCCAGGTCGTGACGACGAACGTCAAGGTGGCAAGAAGGCCGAAAATAGACAGGGCGAGATCCACGAAGCGCGTGTTTTCGACATCGATGTTGGTGGCGGCGTTGCCAAGGGTTTCGATCTGCTCACCCACCATCTCCATTTTCGTTTCAAGTTCCAAAAATCTGGCGCTGAATTCGGGAAATCTGAACTTGCCGACACCTGTATCGGCAAGTGCCAGGGGCACCATTTCGCGGGCCAGAGCAATATAGATTTGCAGTGGTGCGGCCAGGTCATCGACCGCTGCCCTGACTTCCGGCAGCAGATCAAGCGTTAGCAATTGCGCAATCTCGGCCTCGAACTCATCGGCATGCTGCGCCACGTCGGACGCGGTGGCGGCGCGATCCGCAGCAGAACCAGTCGGGCCGACAACCAGGGCAGTAAGCACATCGCCGCGCAAGGCATCATGCATCATGTCGGCCTGTTTGAAGTGCAGGACCGCGCTGGTGGCCGTTGTCGCGGCGACAAGTGCGCGGTGGCCGTTCGTCAAGCCGTACAAACCGATCAGGGCTGTCAGGATCACCGCTATGACCGCCGCAGCGGGCACGATGAGCAATCGGGCGCGAATTGTCTTGAAAACTTTCATGGGAGATCTCCGGTTTCAACATTTGCATCTATTTTCCGACAAAGGTATGAATTTTGTCCTAGCATCGGCCGCGAAAGAACCGGGTGCTCGATTCATGCTAGAGGCAGGTGGCTTGATCTTCGGGGTTGCGTGCGCTTTTACCCCCCGGGTCCGCGCAATCCGGCTTCAGAACAGCGCGACACGGTCTTGAGGGTCCCGTTTTTCCGGGCCGTTGCCGACCAGCCGGCTGCGCAGATCATTCAGCCGCAGCGGCGCGAGGATCGCATCTGCATCAACTGGCCCGGCCTTCATCAGGGCCAGGGCAAGCCGCGACAGGCAGGTCGAAATATCGACCAGGCTTTGCCCAAGCAGGTCGATCTCCTGGAGGACGGCCTGGTCCAGACCGGCGACACCGTGATCAATCATCGGCCCGATCAGCGCTTCGATCCGGGTTACTGAATCGACGCAGCTCAGCAGCACTTCCGCAGATTGAAACAGCAGATGGGCCGAGGTTTGGGAATTGGGTTCAGGACCCATCGCTACAGCCGCCCCACAACGGATTCGATGGCCGAGCGCAGAATCGCCGTGGTGAATGGCTTGCGCACCAGATTGTTCAAACCAAGTTCCCGACCAACGCGCATAATCTCGGGGCTTGGCGTGCCGGTGATCAGAATGAAACCGATTTTCTGAGTGGCGCGCGTTTGGCGCAGCGCCTCCAGTAATTGCAGCCCGCTCATTCCCGGCATGTTCATGTCGGAAATCACCAGGTGAACCGGATTTGCGACCAGTTTGGCCAAAGCCACCCGGCCGTCGTTTTCGGTTGCGTAGTGAGAGACCCCGATTTCATCTAGGGATTGCGAAATCAGGGCGCGGCTGACCGACATGTCGTCGACAACCATAACCCGCAGCGAATCTTTCAAGCTCATCTTTACAATTCCTCTCGCAACCGGCGGGCAGGATTGCCCGGCGTCTCGGGCGTCCGGCAGTAAGTATTGATACCGACAGGCACCAAACAGGCGGTTGCCGGGCCGGAAAGACGCTCGGAATGGCCGATGAACAGAAAGCCGCCATTCGGGATCAATTTGCCAAAGCGGTTCCACAGCGTGGCCTGGGTCGGCATGTCGAAATAGATCGCCACATTCCGGCAAAAGATGATGTCGATCTGGCCGCGCATCGGCCATTCCTCCATCAGGTTCAACTCGGCGAACCGGATCAGCGCCCGCGCATTCTGGTCGATCGCGAACGTGTCGCCCGAGGCTGTCGGCCGATCGGTCAGTTGCGACCGCATCGATTGCGGTATCGCCTTGATTTCTTCCAGCGGGTAGATGCCCGCCCGGGCCTTTGCGATAACCATGGGATCGACATCGGTGGCGAGGATGCGAATGTCGAGCCGGGGCGCGTCGGGACAGATATCGAGGATGGTGAGGGCCAGAGAATACGGCTCTTGCCCGGCGGAACAACCGGCCGACCAGATTCTTACCCTGCCGCCACTGCGCGCCAATGTGATCAGCGGCGGCAGCACCGTTTCCCGCAACATTCTGAAATGATGGCTTTCGCGGAAAAAATGGGTGACATTGGTGGTCAGCGCCGAGCGCAATTGCAGGTGCTCCTCCGCGCTGCCAGGCCCTTCCAGAAGCAACAGATAGCTTTCGAAGTCATGCAGGCCCAGGTCCCGCAATCGCCTGATCAGCCGCGAATAGACCATGTCCTTCTTGTTGATCGGAAGGTTGAGCCCGAAATCCGCATGCACGCGCCGGGCAATCGCCAGAAAATCAGCGTCCGCGAACCTGATTGCGGCTGCGACTGGGCCGCGACTCAGGGCCGCTGCGGGCGATGTCATGCGACAGCCATAGCCTGTTCATGCACCACCGCCGCCAAGTCGATCACCCGGGTCATGCCTTCGTCAAGGGTGATGAGGCCAGTGATGCTTTGACGAACGGTGTCGGAGCGCATGTCAGGGGTGCTCTGAATGAGGTCGCGCGACACCGAAAGGATCTTGGACACCGATTCGACCAGAAGACCGATGGTCTGGCCGCCATGCATGGCGACCACGATCACGTTTCGCGGATTGTCGGGGGTTCCGGGCAAGCCCAGACGTGCCGCCAGATCATAGATCGGAATGACCGATCCGCGCAGGTTCATGACCCCGAGGACGCCGATCGGGGCGTGCGGCAGCGGCGTGACCGGAGCCCAGCGCCGGATCTCCTTGATGCGGGCGATGTCGATGCTGTAACTCTGACCGCCCACACAGAAGGTCACGAATTCCAGGTCTGCTTGCGATTGCATTTCAGTTGAGGCCATGTGGGGCATCCTCCGTGATTTGAGTGGATAACCAGGTTCTTGGCGGTGCCATGTCCCTTTGGTTGGCAATGACGTCGGTATCCAGGATCAGGGCGATCTGCCCGTTGCCCAGAACAGTCGCGGCCGAAACGCCGGCCACCGAGCCATAGTTGTTGTCCAACCCCTTGATCACGACCTGGCGTTGGTCGTGAACCTCGTCGACGATAAGCGCGAAATGGTCCTGGTCTTCCCCTTCGACCAGCAACAGCAAAGGCGTGGCCTGGCTGTCGATGGTCGACGCAAAACCAAGGCAGCGGGCAACATCGACAACGGGAATGAACCGGCCGCGAATGGACAACAGGCTTTCCGAGGTACCGATCCGGTTGATGTCGCCCTTTTCGGGGCGGATCGTTTCGAGGATCGACGCGATCGGTACCACCACAGTCTGCCCTGCGACCGAAACCACCATGCCGTCCATCACGGCCAGGGTCAGCGGCACGGAGATCGTGAATTCGGTGCCTTGCCCTGGAGTCGAGGCGATCGATACGCGCCCACCGAGGGCGGCGACCGCGGCTCTGACCACGTCAAGCCCGACGCCACGCCCCGAAAGGTTTGACACCGATGCGGCAGTCGAGAATCCGGGCAGGAACAGCAGGGCGTCGATCTCGGTATCCGTGAGGTCGACCTCTGCCGGAACCAGCCCCTTGCGGCGGGCGATCTCGAGTATCTTCGGGCGATCGAGACCCGCACCGTCGTCGCGGATCGTGATCAACACCCGCCCCGACCGGTGTGCTGCCGACAGGCTGATGGTCCCGACAGCGTCCTTGCCGGCGGCAATCCGGGCCTCGGTCGATTCTAATCCATGATCCACCGCGTTTCGGATCATATGGGTCAACGGGTCGGCAAGACGTTCAATCATGGTCTTGTCGACCTCGATGCTCTCGCCGACAATCACCAGGCGCGCGGCCTTTCCCGTTGCATCCGCGGCTTCGCGCACGATGCGCAACATGCGTTGGAACAGCGGTTTGACGGGTTGCGCCCGGATCGCCATCACGGCTTCCTGAAGGTCGCGGGCAAGCAGGCGATAATCCTCGACATCGGTCTTTATTTCAGCGCCGGTCGCCAGCGTCATTTCTTCGACCCGCTGGGCGATCGCGGCTTGATTGGTGATCAGCTCGCCCACTGCATTGATCAGCCGGTCCACCCGCTCCAGATCCACGCGCAGCGTCGGGTTAGGTGCCTGAGATTCGGTTTGCGGGTTCGCATCCGGGCTGGCTTTGGCTGGTGGAACCGCAGGCTGCAAGCGCAGTTCGGCCGGTTGCCCGGGTACCGCAACCGGTTCGATCCGGGGTTGATCCGTTGGGTTTTCGGTCATGGTTTCTACTGTGGCACCCTCCGCGGCAACCGGCATATCCGGGGTATCGTCCGGTTGATCCGCCCGAACCGGAAGGATGTCGAGGTTGCAAAGCCCCTCGACGAACTCGAAAATCTCGTGCAGCCTGGTCAAGTCTGCTTGCGTTGTCAGCCGCATTTGCCAGCGCAGGTAGGGCGTCAGCAGGTCCAGTTCGCGCCAGTCCGGCAGCGCCGAGGCATCCAGTTCCGTGGTCAGCGCCCCAAGCTCTGCCAGGGACCGGATCAGCAACGCCGGCTCGTGGCCGTTGGCGTAAAGTCCCGCATGCGGGCAAAAGGTGATGTCAAACACGGCGGTGCCAGACGGATAATCCCCGGCCTCGCCCGGCCCATCGAACTCGAACGGGATGGCGGCAAAGTTGAAGTCGGCGTCCGTGGCATTCGGGTCAATGTCGTGATCATCGAGGCAGTCATCCAGCGCCACAATGAACGCCAATGTCACCCCTGCCGCGATCGGGGCGCCACTGCGGGCGGCGGCGACAAGGTCGCTCAGATGATCGGCCGAACGAAACATCATGTGGAAACCGTCGGTATCAAGCTCGATGCGCCCCGATCTGACTTCGTCCAAAACGGTCTCGAAGCGATGGGCAAAGGCCACCAGGTCGGCAAGGGCGAAAGCACCGGCACCCCCTTTTATGGAATGGACCGCACGGAAAACGGCGTTCACCGTTTCACTGTCCCTGGTCCCGGCCTCCATCCTGGCCAAACCTTCGGAAAGGGCCTCGAGAAGTTCTTCACATTCCTCGAAGAATGTGTCGCGAATTGAATTCACTGACGCCATTTCAAGACCTCTCTCCGGTAACACGCTGGACAACCGACACGATCGTCGCATCTTCGAAGGGCTTCACGATCCAGCCGGTCGCCCCGGCCTTGCGCGCGCGATCTTTCATGTGATCCGCGCTTTCGGTCGTCAGCACCAGGATCGGCACGTTGCGATTTGTCTTGCCGTTCCGGATCGAAGCGATCACGCCATAGCCGTCCATATTGGGCATGTTGATGTCGGTGATCACGACATCGGGGTTTTCTTCGGCAAATCGGGCCACCCCATGGACGCCATCCTCGGCGCAAACGCAGATGAAGCCGGCATCTTCCATCACCTTTTGCACGAGGCTGCGGATCGTGCGCGAATCGTCAATTGCCAAAACCTTGATGGTCATTGTCCCTCCTTCCAAGTCAGCATTTGCGGTCGAACCCCAAGTTGCCCCAGGACCTTCCCGATTTCGGCTGAGATATCCGTCACCTCGAACCTTAGCCCCCGGGCAGTCCACGACTTTGCAGCGGCAATGAGAAATTGCAGCGTAAGCGTATCGAGCTTGCGCAACCGAAGTGCCGACACCGTGACCGGTTCATCACTGCAAGAGCGAAGGAAGTCCTGCAATGCATGCAGATCGGCCGGAGAGGTGCGCGCGGGCAGTTGATAGATTTTCCAATCGTTTGACACTAGCTTTCGTCCGCTCCCCTGATCTGAAATGCTTGCGCGGTGCGACCCCACGCCCTGCCCAAGCCGCCCGTCGACCATTGATACCCACGTCAGGTTAAGGGTTTGTTACTTCCAGTGGGCCGATGAGCCCGGGACGGGCCCGCCCGATCCCGTCCCCGGCGTTCGCCGCAGGGCATAGGTTGGTCGCCCTCCCCGCAGCAAGGCCTTCGGAGTGGGCCGGAATGCCACCGTCAGCGAATGCCGCATGGGAGGCCAGCGCCGCCAGATGACCAGAACTGGATGTCCCGCCCCGCGCCAGGCCAGAATCGCGCCAAGATCATGTGCGCACGAGGCCTTTTCGATGCCGGGATCGCCGATCCGTGAACTGATCCAATAACCGGCTCTGGGTGCCCCCCGCAGGGCAGCGGGCAGACATGCGCTGCTCTTGGCAAATCCGGCTGTCCAAAAGTCCGACGCCTGTCAGTTCAAGATGCGGCTGAAAAATCGAAAAGGCCCAAAGGAACGGCCAAGTTATATT
>ERZ889078.3272-NODE-3272-length-10825-cov-10.372423_pt1 | contig 10825 bp, 14 predicted proteins | sample MGYA00521266_ERZ889078 | MGnify/ENA primary metagenome ERZ889078 (study PRJEB32303, sample SAMEA104408618) | aquatic metagenome | biome: Brackish water; feature: Pelagic; material: water | place: Baltic Sea | collected 2014-06-16T06:34:00 | depth 76,534 m ... | reverse complement strand
TGCTGGCATTCCAAGATAAAAAACAACACTTTTTTATATTTTTTTTCAAGCAGCATGTTTTGACAACACTACATATGGGGTCCCCCTGTTCACTGTAGCAAACATTCTGGCCAAAACCTTGTTCCTAACCATATTGATCACACTCATTTTCGGTTTCCCTTCATCCAGTCGTCTTTGGTAAAACATTCTTATTTCTGGATCTGCCCGGATCGCTGAAATAGCCGCCATTGTTAGCAAACTCTTCATTCTTCGGTCACAAACTGGATGTATTCGGTGCCGGCCATGAATACTGGTCCCTGACTGATAAGGATATGGAACCGTGCCACAATAGGCAGCAAACTTTCGCCACGAATCAAAGCAGGTAAAGTTTTGTGTATGGATCATCATTTCCAATGCCACTACCAACCCAACACCCACGATGCTGGTACATAGCTTGTAATTACGCCGAAGTTCATCATCTGACTTAATAACATCGCGGATCTCTTGCTCCACCTTGGAGATTTGTTTCTCCAGGTTTCGCAAGACCGCTTTTAACGCTTTTTTAGCCGCCCCTGAGACCTTGTGATCACCAACCACATCGAACGACTTGATTTGATTCTGTAAAGCCACGCTTTGCCTGACAAACATATCTCGGACTGATTTTAACTGTTGCAGCTTAATCAGGTTTGGGGTGGGTGGTACCGACAGGATAATCACCTCTCTGTTAAGCCAAGCATAACGGGCAATGTCTTTCGCATCCACCTTGTCACTTTTACCCCTTCTGAATCCAATAGAGCGCTTCAGATGAAGTGCATGGATCTGCGAGTAGTCTATCCCCTTTTCATTAAGATAAACCGACAGACGCAGGGAATAATAGCCTGTATGCTCAAAACAGACCAGGACATTATTTAACCGAAGCCCTTGTTTTAAGATCCACTTGTTGAATCCATTAAACCCCTTTGCATCATTTGTAAAGCGTCGATGAATACTAAGGTTAAAAATAATAGCATCAAAATAGGTTTTTGACACATCGATACCAATAGAATCTGAATAATTCTTCATAGCTTTGATGGATATAGTTATAAGTTAAATCTTGCGGGGCTATCGCTTTAAACAGGCCTATTAGCCTAATATTCCAATAAGTCCTTGCAAGACCGGAGATGGAAACGGGACTAATGCCAGCAAAAGAACCTTGGTTCTACCGAACGTTAGAGTTCACCCGTTTCCTTTCCGGAAATTTATAACAGTTTACTTGTGAATGCAAACTTAAAGCAGGACGTTACCTACAATTTTAGTAAGTAGAGTACTCAAAATAAATTTACATATTCTGTAAACTTAGTCCGAATTATTTACTATATTTGTAAACTATTTCAATCTAGTGAAATGAAAATAATAAACACATCCACAGAGAAAGTATACCTTGTGGAAATATTATCTGTTGAGGATGAAGATTTTAACTCATTAGGGGAAGAAAGGTATTTCTTTGATTGGGAAACGGAAAGGAATCAGGAGATCTATAAATTACAAATAGTGGGTTCAAAAGACATTTTAGGGTTAATGTCTCTTGAACGAATTCCTGAAGAATGGAGAATTCATGTGAGGCTTCTTACTGTTTCTAAAGAAAATAAAGGCAGAAATAAACAATTTGACAATATAACCGGGAATTTACTTGCTTATGCTGCTAAACTCGCAGTAAAGGATTATGGGGAGCTAGCATGTATATCACTTAGACCAAAAACTCAAATTGCCGATCATTATATTCGTAAATATGGAATGACAGTGACTGGCTTGACATTAAGTATTGAAGTTCCAGATATATTGACATTAATTAACACTTACGATCATGAATAACAACAAAAATAACATGGACATTAAAGATGCGGAATACGGTGTAGATTCAAGATACAAATCTAAAAGAGAACGCGAACTTGATGGAGCCGCTTTAATGGAAGAACGTTTGCGGAGAATGAGAAATTTATCAAGAGATCAAATCATTCGTGCAAAATTATTACAGCTAAAACTGCAAATGGAAGACTATTTGAAGAAACCTATCTACGATAAGCGTAACTATTTCTCTGAATTCGTTGCATCATACGTTGATATAATCTATTCTAAGAGAAGCAACTTTGCAAAGGATATTGATATTACACCGGTAATGTTGAGTCAAGTTATTAATAATCACAGAGAACCAAAAGATGAATTTATTATGAAGTTAATGATTCATTCTGAAAAGGCCTATAAGAATGTTTGCAGCTTTCATAAAAAAACCTGGTATCAGGTATATTTTCATGAAAAGATTTGCGATACAATGTCAAATCAAGACAACTGGAGGCCGAAAATTGAGAAACATGTAAAGATCAGTGAATTTATAAATGAATAAATGAAAAAAATTGTAGGTAACATGCCAGCATCCGCAAGCCGGGCTAAGTGATCCAAAGCTAGCGGAATAAGAGTAAAATGAAGGAAAAACGAAAACTAAATCCACCCCAAGTAACGCCCGGCCAGCGGCTGCTGGCCGACCGTTAGGCTGCATGTTTATTAAATTTTGAAGAACCTGTAGAAGTTATCAATAAAGTACTTAAATTTGTACCTGTTTGATAACTTAAAAAAATATAGAAAATGAAAGCTGCAAACTTCACAGAATTTAGGACTAAACTAAAACAATATCTTGATGATGTTGAAAAGAACAATGAGACCCTAATAATCAAAAGAGGCACTGGCAATGGTTCGGTATTAATCTCATTAGATGAATTCAATTCGATTCTTGAAACTGTTCATTTGCTTAGCTCTAAAGCAAATTCAGATAGGTTATATGAATCTATCCGTCAGATTAAGTCAGGAAAAACATTTCAAAAGGAGTTAATCGAAGACTAATGAAGATTATATTTTCACAGAACTCATGGGAAGATTATCTATCCTGGCAAACAGAAGATAAAAAGATGCTTCGAAAAATTAACTCCTTAATTAAAGATATTCAAAGGACTCCTTATCAAGGATTGGGAAAGCCAGAGCCATTGAAATATGATCTCGCTGGATTATGGTCAAGACGAATTGATCGAGAACATAGGCTTGTCTACCAAGTTATCGGGGATGAACTCTTCGTATATAGTTGTCGGTATCACTATGACTAATAAACACACAGCCTAATAAATAGGCTTCAAACGGCTTGTAAAGCCTAGTTTGAAGCAAGTGTTGAACTAAATCCCTTACACCCATTACCTCTATGCACTTTGAATTAGACTGGCTTACTCTTGTTTGGTAGCAGCTGATTTTAAGTCTGTTTTGTAATTTCCAGGCAATACAATTCCTGTCCTGCCATAGCAAGATTGTTATATTTCTGAAATTTAGACGACTAAGCGCTTTGCATTAAGTTGAGGGAATTTGCCCGGTTATCGTATCCGTGGCAGAACTTCAATGGTGTGCATCTGACCTTTTTTGCAAAACGGACATAGGAACATATCAAAGCCGGTTAAGCGTTTCAGCTGCTTATGAACACTCTCTTTTGCTTTCGGCCGATCTGGATTCCGTTTACGTAACAATACCGTCTTCTTAGCATTACGGTTGCTCAGGATGCCATAATACCTGATCTTAACAATGCTCCTTGGCAAGATATGCATACAAAAACGCCGCAAGAATTCTATGCCTGATAAAGTTGTGGGCTTTACTTTACTCTGATCGCGATAATCCTTGTAGTGGAAGCTTACACCCCGATCATCAATGTTCAGGATTCGATGGTTGCTGATGGCCACCCGATGGGTATACTGTCCCAGATATTTGATTACCTGCTCCGCATCTGAAAAAGAGGGCTCACTGAAAACCACCCATTCCTTGCTCCAGGCTTTATCAACCACGGATTGATATTCAGGTAATTGACTTCTTTCTCGTTGTTGTTTTTTGAGCAGTTCCATCATCTTGCCCCGAAAAACATTGCTGAGCATTTTTACGTTGTGCAGGTATTTCCCCTTTTTGCTTATATTATGGTGGTGGTAATTTGAGCATGTCCCAACAGCTCTTTGATGATGACGATATTCACACCATCTTCGAGCAGGTGAGTGGCATAACTGTGGCGAAGCGAATGCAGGTTGACCTGTTTTTTAATGATCGTTTTTTTAACGCTTCCCGCATCACCCAGATTAGCCCTTTCACACTATAGCGGCCATCAGATTCTTTACCATTGAACAACCATGTGTCAGGATGCTCAACCGAAATATACTTCTTCAGCCCTTTAGCTATATAATCCGAAAGAGGAACGATCCGATCCTTTTTGTACTTACTCTGCCTGATGTGGATGGTTTTGCGCTCGAAGTCGATATCAGATATTTTCATGTTGGTGACCTCCTGTGAGCGTAGTCCGGCTGAATATATGAGTATTAATACAATGCGGTGCTTGAGCAGTCCGGGAGTCTTGAACAACTCTTTTAACTCGCTACGGTTTAGGATAACAGGTAACTTGAATTCCTCTTTTAACGACGGCAAATCTACAGCACGTTTGTTGAGTCCCAGGTGACGATAATAATACCGCAGACCATAAACAGCATGCTTAAAAATGCTTCGGGATGGAGATTTGGCTCTCAACGCCAGACTCGTCAGATATTCATTAATTTCATCATCGGAGATCAGCTCGGGAAGCCTGTTAAAATGCAAACTTATTTTCGCTATTGAGCGAATATAGTTGTTTAATGTACTTTTGCTCTGCCCACGCAGAACAGTTTGTTGGTGAAGTGTCTTGTAAACACTGTCAAAGCCTTCGATCGTGTCGATGGCCTTTTGAACCAGGGTGGGTTCATTTCTTTTCATGATACTGAGATTTAAATGAATGTTTAAATTTGGGGAGTGTCTATCTCCCCCTCAGTATCCTTTTACCTATATTTGTTAAAAAAGCTATCCCGCGGAAGCGGGATTTAGTTCAACAAATTGAAACCAGAGAAAATGATTGAATAAAGTGCGGCACTCACCATTCAAACCGTAAGCAATTCAATAGATAGACCGGATCGCAATCTGATTATCAAAAGGAACGATTTCTCTCCAGTCTATTGATTTCAAATGATAACGACCACTGAATTGAGGGTGAAAATTGAGAGCCAAAAACGAGAAAAAATACATACTGATAATCACTAAATTATTTTACGTTAGTCAGAAGTTTATTAGGGAATGTAAACTTAAAGCCGACCGTTACCGTGCATTAATTTATAAGGATCCTTGATAATTTCTTCGTAATTTTAGGGAAACGAATCCATATGAGTACTTCACATATCGAGATTTACCAAGTTGAGCCAGGAAAGACTGACATTTCAGTACGACTGGAAAATGAAACCGTTTGGTTAAGCCTCAATCAATTATCGGATCTTTTTCAACGTGATAAATCCGTAATATCCAGGCATATAAACAATATTTTTAAAGAGAAAGAACTTGATCGAAAGCCAACTGTTGCAAAATTTGCAACAGTTCAGATTGAAGGTGAAAGAGAAATTGAAAGAGCCATTGAATATTTTAACCTAGATGTAATAATCTCAGTTGGTTATAGAGTTAAATCCACTAGAGGGACGCAGTTTAGGATCTGGGCAAATAGAATATTAAAAGACTATCTCATAATAGGTTTCGCAATAAATGAGAAACGACTCACTGAACAAAATAAACAACTTAATAGCCTACAGGAGTCAGTAAAATTGATCGGAGAAGTATTAAAATCGAAGGAGCTAGCAAATGATGAAAGCATAGGGTTAATAAACATCATCTCTCAATATGCCTATGCATTTGATATCCTAGATCAATATGATTACCATAACCTTCAAATAACTGAAACATCAGGGAAAGAGACCTACCATCTAACGTATAAAGACGCAATAGAACAAATTAAACTCATCAAAACTGCTCAAAGTGCCAGTAACCTATTTGGTCGTGAAAAGGACGAATCACTAAGAAGTTCACTTTCAGCAATCTATCAAACATTTGAAGGTGCAGATTTGTACCCTAGTATCGAAGAGAAAGCAGCTCATCTTTTATATTTTATAACCAAAAACCATTCATTTGTGGACGGCAACAAGAGGATCGCAGCATTCTTGTTTCTCTTATTCCTTGATCGTAATGGAATTCTTCTTGATGATAACGGGATGAAGAGGATAGCGGATAATGCTCTTGTAGCTTTAACATTAATGATCGCTGTAAGTAAACCTGAAGATAAGGACACCATGATAAAAGTAATCGTAAATCTAATTAATAAAAAGAATTAACGCATGGTAAGCCTGCACCCTCCATGCAGGTCAAGTGATTCAAAGTGAACGATAAAGGAAATAAATGAACAAAAAACGAATACTAACTCTCGGCCAAGCAAACCCTCCCCGGCGGGTGCTGGGCCGTTCTGCGTCATAAACAGATGAACTAATCAATGGAAATTAATAAAAGACCATTTAGCAATTTAAATTTGTATGTAGCAATTACTCTAAATGTTATTGTGCAATCTTGTAGTTGTCAAGAAAATAAAGGAGTTTCGCAAAATACCATTTCACAAACAGAAATAATATCTCGAGATTTAAATTTGAAAAACAATCAAATAAGTCAAGTAGTAAGGACAGTATTTCAAGATAGTAAAGGCATAATTTGGTTTGGAACTGAAAATGGAGCTTTTAGACTTTATGGTAAGTCATTAATTCATATTGATGGTATAAGAAGTGAATCTGGAAAGGGTGTAACAATTAAAGACATTGCTGAAGATAAAGATGGGAAAGTATGGTTTGGACATACAGACGGTATTAGCAGTATTGATGGAGAAAAAGCTACAAATTATTATGAATCAGATGGCTTGATAAGCGATGATGTCTGGTGCATTGCTGCAGATTCCAATGGTAATATCTGGATTGGAACCATAGATGGCACTTGTATATTTAATGGCCAAGAGTTCAATAATTTTGAACTACCCGAAGGAAAGATTGATTCAACTCTTGGCATATCAAGTACCAAAATGGTTCATAGTATAATGGAAGATAGTAAAGGTACATTGTGGTTTAGTTCTAATGCCGGGCTTTTTTCATATTCAAATAATATGCTGATTGACGTCTCTGATAAAGTTGGGATTCGAACCAATTTCGTTAACGAAGTATTTGAAGGTAAAAACGGAGAATTATGGGTTTCAACAAAAAAGGGATTATACAATCTCAGGGAAAATAGGATAAACAATATTACAGAAAGTAAAATTGAAGTTGGAAAAGGTATAGGAAGTATAGCTGAAGATAAAGAAGGCAATATCTGGTTTGTTTCTAATCAACATTATTTATATTCTTATAATAGAAAAGAAATTATTGAATATCAAAAGTCAGAAGAGAATAAAGGACCAGTAATTTTTCAAATCTACAGAGATCAAGATGATAGGCTCTGGTTTGTTGGGTATGGTGGTGCTTATCGATTAGAAAATGGGAAATTTCTCAATATTACGAAGAATGGTCCTTGGTAAAAAATGATCAAGCCTTATACGAGTTCATTAAACCGTATCCGGGAAATCAAGGAAGATAAATCAATAAAAGCCGCCCCGGCGGCTACTGGCCGCCGTTATGCTGCATTTTTTTAATTGAATTTGGGAAATTGCCAAACAATACTTACCTTTGACGTTAGTAACGTAATGCGGGACTATGATAAAATCTTTCGGGTCAAAGGAAACAGAGAAAATCTGGGAAGGTATCAGGTCAAAAAAACTACCGAATGATATTCAACAAATTGGGCGCAGGAAACTAAGAATGATTAACAACTCCATTGACCTGAAAGATCTTCAGATACCACCTGCGAATAGAATTGAAAAATTGTCAGGTAAGTTGAAAGACTATTATAGTATCAGAATAAATGACCAATGGAGAATCCGATTTAAATGGCTTGAAGGTCATTCGTATGAAGTAGAAATTATTGATTATCATAAATAAAGGAGGCAAGATGGATAAGCTAAATAACATCCACCCAGGAGAGGTTCTCGCAGAAGAATTTCTTATTCCATTAAATATTACTGCTTATAGGCTATCACAGGATATAAATATTCCTCAAACACGAATTAGTGAGATTATAAAGAGGAACAGGAGAATCACTGCCGATACAGCATTACGTTTAAGTAAATATTTTGGGAATTCAGCGAAATTCTGGTTAGGACTTCAAGATGATTTTGATTTAGAAGAAGAGTTGGCTAAAAAATCACATGAGTTTAGTGTGATCAAAAGGCTTGAAAATAACGCAGCATAACCGAGTAGGTGGCCGGTGAGCAGATAGCCCACCGGTGCGCCTCTCACACCATTGTACGTTCGGGTCATCCCGAGTACTCGGGAGCGATTCGGCAACCATAATAACCAGCTCTTTTCACCTGATTAACTAGTCCTTTTTTTCCAATGATGTTGCAATCAACCAGGGTACCCTACATTATGAAAACAACTCCCGAACACGATGAACGAATAGCAAAAATGAAATTTGCATCGGTCTATCCACACTACATCACCAAGGTTGAGAGCAAAGGCAGGACAAAGGGAGAATTGCATCAGGTAATAGAATGGCTGACGGGATTTGACGACAAAAAACTGCGTGAACTCATCGATGAGGAAGTAACTTTTGAAACTTTTTTTAAGAGAGCAAAATTAAACCCCAATGCACAACTAATAAAAGGAGTAATTTGTGGTTATCGGATAGAAGAAATTGAAAATCCATTAACAAAACAAGCAAGATATTTAGACAAATTAGTGGACGAATTGGCGAAAGGCAAAAAGATGGAAAAGGTTTTAAGGCAATAATCAAAATCAGGACTATGACAAAAACAAAGACAACTTACACAGAGGAAAACGTAATAGGTTTTATAAATTCATACGTTGACAACGACCTGAAAAAAGCCGACAGTTTTCGACTAATAGAACTAATGCAGAAATGGTCTGGCTCTGAACCCAAAATGTGGGGACCGACTATAATAGGGTTCGGCAACTACCATTACAAATATGCTAGCGGACACGAAGGCGATGCACCAGTTCTTGGATTTTCTCCGAGAAAAACAGCATTCTCGCTCTACGTCTATTCTGAGACAGAAAGAAGTAAAATATTGTTAGCTGACCTCGGTAAATTCAAAATGGGTAAAGCCTGCATTTATGTGAAAAAACTTTCTGACATCAATATTACGGCTTTACAAGAACTCAGTATAGAATCAATTAAATACATTAACGAGCATCACGAATGTTCTTGCAGAATAAAACAAACCAATTAACGAAAGACAGAAACACTGCCGGTAACACCGTATAAATTTATTTGAATATTTAAACTTTTCATCAAGGCTACGACGTTATTCAAAACATGGGGTACAAGGTATTACAATTAAAACTTCCTACATATTATTCTGATGATGATATCCGACTTCTAATAGGTAAGAAGCTTGGTTTATCGGATCTCTCATATCAAATTGCGAAGAAAGGTCTTGATGCCCGTAAAAAGAAAGATATACATTGGTTGATAAGCATTGTTGTTTCTTCCGACAAACTATCCACTGATGAGTATCCAGAACCCAAATTATTTCCTATTCCCTACAAAAAAAGAGACAAAACGGTTATTGTAATAGGTAGCGGGCCGGCCGGTTTTTTTACTGCACAAGTACTTCAACTCGCTGGTTTTAAAGTAACTATTGTTGAACGGGGATCTGAGGTCGAGCAACGAAGTCTGGCTATTCAACGATTAGAGGAAAGGGGTGAATTCTCACCTCAAAATAATTATGCTTTTGGCGAAGGAGGTGCCGGCACTTTTTCTGACGGAAAATTGACGTCGCGTTCGAAGCATATATCTTCCGAACGGCTGTATATCTTATCGGAGTATGTGAAGGCAGGGGCTCCAAAAGAGATTTCTTATATGTCTCATCCACATGTAGGTACTGACATACTTAAAGTTGTGGTAACCAATCTGCGCCAAATGTTTTTAAAAAACGGAGGTGTATTTCTATTTAATACGATGCTTGAAGATGTTCTTATTAAAAATAATCGTGTTGAAAAGGTGGTTTGTAATAATGCGGAACTTCAAGCTGACTACATAATTCTTGCAACTGGTCATTCAGCTTATGAAACGTATCGGATGCTTATCAGGAGAGGCATTCAGATAGGTACGAAAAACTTTGCAATTGGACATAGAATTGAACATAAACAACGCTTTATTAATATGGCTCAATGGGGGAAAGAGAGTCTCCCGGGTGTAAAAGCCGCAGAATACCGCTTAAATACGACAACCAGTTCCGGATTGCCAGTTTACACATTCTGTATGTGTCCTGGAGGATATGTGGTGCCAGCTTCCGCTTACCCGGAAAAGAGTGTTGTGAATGGCATGAGCTATTTTATGCGAGATGGCATTTTTTCGAATGCAGCATGTGTTGCTGGCGTTCATCCCGATATGTTATTGGGGCATACCTCTACGGCATCTGAAATACTCGACTGGATGGATAAGCTGGAGGGTCAGTTTTACAACTTCTCAAATAATTTGGTAATTCCTGCTGTACGAGCAATAGATTATATAAACAGAAGTGAATCGAATGAGATTTCATCTGGCAGCTATCGTCCAGGCGTGAAACCTGCACCACTGTATAATATGATACCAAAAATAGTAAGCAGTGCCCTTTCGGAAGGACTAACTAATTTTAGCAATAAGTTGAAAGGGTTTGAGCTGGGTGTAATGATGGGGCTGGAAAGCAAAACATCATCACCAGTACAGGTCGCCAGAGAAAAGACTGGACGCTGCCCTGGATTTGACAACTTATATTTTGTAGGTGAGGGAAGTGGTTTTGCAGGCGGAATAATTTCCAGCGCATCAGATGGTGTTAAGTGTGCAATATCCATAATTAATTCTTGCTGAATATTTT
>ERZ889078.3271-NODE-3271-length-10827-cov-8.696714_pt1 | contig 10827 bp, 5 predicted proteins | sample MGYA00521266_ERZ889078 | MGnify/ENA primary metagenome ERZ889078 (study PRJEB32303, sample SAMEA104408618) | aquatic metagenome | biome: Brackish water; feature: Pelagic; material: water | place: Baltic Sea | collected 2014-06-16T06:34:00 | depth 76,534 m ... | reverse complement strand
ATCCGAAGAACTCTATTTGGGGCACGGATTCACAGGGATTCCCCGCGTCCGAGGAACGGCGTGCGAGCCTCTCTACCTCGGGAATTACCTCTTGCTGGTCCTGCCTTTCCTGTGCATCGCCGCCCTCCAGCGCCGCCGCTGGCTAGTGCTGGTTGTCGCGGCCATCGGATTGTTGGCCGCCACATGGTCGAGAGGCGCTTGGCTGGCCGGCGGGGTGGCCATCGTGGCGGCATTGCTGCTGGCCGGACGTATGGGAGTCCGCTTCTCTCGCAGGAGCTTGGGCGTCAGTGCCGGCGTACTGATCGGTGGGGGGATAATTCTGGCTCTTCTGGCCGGCCCCGAAGCCCTCGGCTTGTTGGTGGCCCGCCTGCGCCAGTCGCTCATCTGGGAAGACTGGTCGAACTTGACCCGTCTCTACTCCATGCAGGCGGCTTGGCGCGCGTTTCTGGCCAGCCCGGTGGTGGGCATCGGCTGGGGCCAGTTCGGTTATCACTATTATGCATTGGTGGATGCCAAAGGGCTCCAGGCACAGTTCGACTGGCCCGTAGTGAACAATGTTCCCCTGAAAATTCTCTGCGAGACCGGCATTCTTGGCTTCACGGTCTTCTTGGTCGGCGTCGGGACCCTGGCTCGCAGGGTTTGGTCTGCGTTGTCTCCTGCCGCTTCCGATTGCGTCTGCGAAACAGGACGGTGGCTGATTGTAGCGGCGGCTGTGGCCGTTGTGGGCGTGTGGGGTCAGTTGCTGACGTTTTCCCAGTATCAGCTTCCCCATATCTGGGTCTCGCTGGGGGCATTGCTTGCGTTCCTACCGCGCACGGATACCGGGGGGGACCCGGTATGAAGTCCGCTCGGCCGAAGATCCTGCTCGACGCCCTGGCCGCCCGGGCTCCCATGACCGGTGTCGGCTGGTCGATGGTCGAACTGGTCGGAGCGCTTTCAGGGCAGGGCGGCGATAGGGATTGGTTCCTTGCGACCGCCGATCCGGACCTGTTTCCTCAGGTGAGCAACCGCCCTGATTGGACCGTTGTCGAGGTCCGACCTAGAGGCCCGGCGTTCATCTCCAGGGTGATCGACTCCCAGATCACCCTACCGAATCTTGCGAAAAGTCTCGGAGTCGATCTCCTCCATTCCTTGACGATTCCTCCACCTTGGCGCGCTCCATGCCCCGTCGTCGCGACGGTCCACGACATCGCCTATCACCATTATCCCCATACGGTTCCCTATCTCAGGCGTCAGTGGTACCGGCTCGCGCTGCCACGGGGAATCGCTGCAGCGGCGCGGGTTGTGACCAATTCGGAGACCACGGCTCACGAGGTCCGTGAACATTTTCAAGTCAACGCCGACAAGGTAGTCACCACACCTTTCGGGACTCCCACCTGGGTCCTCAATCGGCCTGATTCTGGACCGTCCCCCCACAATTCCCCCTTTCTCTTCGTAGGCGCTCTCGAGCCTCGCAAGAATCTGCTGAACCTGTTGAAAGCCGTTCGGATACTGCACGCCGAACTCGAAGCAGGCGATCAGCCCGTTTCGGGCCCTATCCTGAGAGTCGTGGGTGCCGCGGGCTGGCAGAACAAGGAGATCCTCGCATCGTTGCGCACCATGTCCGAGGAGGGTTTGGTGTGTCTCGAAAAGCATTGCGATCGTGACGAATTGTGGAAAATATTGATTTCGGCCCGAGGCTTGCTTATCCCCTCCTTGCATGAGGGCTTCGGATTCCCGATTCTGGAGGCAATGGCGGCCGGACGACCGGTCCTGACTTCGGATCGGGGCGCCATGAAGGAAATTTCGGGGAATGCGGCCCTGCGAGTTAACCCCGAAGACCCTCAAGACATCGCCCGTGGCATGAGCCGATTATGGCATGATCAGGAGCTCGTAACGTCCCTTGTCAAAAGCGGATACGACCAATACCGGCATTGGAGCTGGGAACGGACCGCGGTTGCCACGATCCAGGTTTACGACGATGTGATCGCGGAATCGCGTCGGTCCTGATAACCCCCGCAAAAACCGTTGTCAGGTCCATGGGCATCCACTACGGTGGGTCCATGGGCATTGCGAAGGAACTTGGTGCCCGGGGATTGCGAGGGAGAGGATTTGAATACGGAAACCATCGTCCTGCTTTCGGCAGCTACGGCGTTCGTGCTGTCATGGCTTGTTCAGCCTCACTTCCGAAGTCTCGGTTTTCTGACCGGGATCGTCGATCATCCCGGCTATCGGCGTACACACCGTGAACCGGTGCCCCGCACCGGCGGCATGGCCATCTTTATATCCTTTTTCACGACCCTGCTGATCCTCGACAATCTCATTCTGGCCCAACCTCTGCCATGGGGCTGGCTCGGTGCTCTCGGGGGTGCCGGTCTCGCGATCATGGCTCTGGGTGTCGGCGACGACCGCTTCCACATCCATGCCGAGAAGAAACTCTACGGTCAGCTGTTGGTGATTCTCGGCTTGATGATCGTGGGGGAGAGACTCGAGACCCTGACCCTGCCCATTTTCGGCATCGTCTCCCTCGGCGGCTGGGGCTGGCCCATCACCCTGCTCTGGTATCTGGGGTTCGTAAACTCCATGAACCTGATCGACGGCCTTGACGGCCTCGCCAGCGGGATCGGTGTGGTGGCGGCGGCTATGATCGCCGTGGTCGCCATTGCTGTAGCTGATTTCTTTTCATTGGTTTTCGCAGCCACTCTCGGCGGTGCGACACTGGCCTTCCTGTACTGGAACGTGAGCCGGCGGAAGATCTTTCTCGGCGACTCGGGCAGCATGTGGCTGGGTTTGGCACTGGGCGGCCTGCTCATGCATCTGGCTCAGAAGCCCGGCGTACCCTTCCTGCTCCTGTTGGCTCCCATGTCCGTACCGATCTGGGACACGGGTACCACGATCATCCGACGCTACCGCAAGCGTACGTCCATCTTCGAGGCCGTCGACTATCATCTGCACCACCGCCTCGTTCGGCTTGGCTTTGCGCCGCGGACCACCGTGACGATTCTGATGCTCGTGACCTGCGGGTCGGTGCTCTTCGCCTTGTCCGATCAGATCAATGCGGCCTGGCTCGGTTTGCCGGCCTTGGCCTGCTGGTTGTGGCCCCTGCGGATCTGGGCGAACCGTCGTCGCCGCGAAGGAAACGAACTGACCCTCGACTTTTTCACTGAGATGCTGTTCGTCGTCGGTTTGGATGACAAGGCCGAAATCGTGGCCAGCACTCAAAGTCGCGAAGTTGCGGAAATCATCGACCTCCAGGCTGAACGCAGTCGCGTGGCGCGGATCATGGCCGCCGCAGCCGGCGGCAACGGTCCCGCAGTCTCCGCAGACGAATCCCCGGAACATCATGTCGTTCACTCCACTCCCGATAGAACTCGTTCGTGACCTCGATCGCGCTGCCGGTGCTCCGATCGTGGAGCTCGGCTGCGGCGAGGGGCGATTGACCCGTTGCTTGCGCACCCTCGTGCCAGGTGTGATCGGTCTTGATCTGCAGCCCTTCCCGACGGGGATAGATATCGTCGCGGATGCTCTCATACCCCCTCTGCGCCCAGCTTCGATTGCAGTCATCGTTCAAGGGAATCTGTTCCGACACCTTGATGATGGTCTGCGGGGTCTGGATGCGTGGCGAACAGCCTTGACCACGACCGGCACTCTGTGGATCCTCGAGGACGAACCCGACATGGACGACGGGCCTGGTGCCTTGTACCGTGATCTGCAGCGCTGTCTCGACGATCTCGTTCCCCAACGTCGTGGTGCGCTGATGTCCCCAGCCAGGTTCCGTAACGCTCTCTCATCTGAGTCGGGTTGGACATTCGGACGTGTGCGCAACAGGGAAGCATCTGACTCCCTTCATCTGCTTCTGACCGGTCTGGATGCCTGGGCCGGCACGACTCCTGAAGCCGCTCGCATCGCCGCAGCCATTCGGGCTGACGGTCTCGATTACGGCCATTATTGGTGGGCCCGCTGGTCCGTGGAGGACACGTCGTGAAGCGTCCCACAACCGTTCTCAGCCTCGTCGCCCTGACGGCGTCCGTTTTCATGGCGGGACTGTTCGACCATCACCAGCGTTCGTTGGTGGATTGGCACAGTGTGCGTGCCGTGGCGATTCAGAGCGACGACTGGGGCCTCTGTGGATTCGTTCCCGACGATGCGGCGCTTGAGGGATTGGACCGTACAGCCCTGGGCGGCACCCACTTTCCTCCGGTGTACTGGCGCTCCACTCTTGAGGACAGCACCGATGTCGCCGGCATGACGACTCTGCTCCTCCGGCACAGGGGACGGGACGGTATGCCCGCCGTCTTCCAGCCCAATATGATCATGGGCTTTCGTGATCTCGATTCTGACGGCCACTGGACAACCGGGAGGATCCGAGAGGGATGGGCCCAAGGGTATCGGCGCCCTGGCCTTTGGGTCGCCGTCCGTGAGGCCATCGCCGCAGGTGTTTGGGCCCCCGAACTCCATGGCTTCCTTCATTACGACCCTGCCGATCGCGACGCCAGTATTCTCGAGGGTGCACCTGGAGTGGTCGAAGCCGCACGCCGCGGTGTCCTGGTCTTTCCAGGCGCCCATGCTTCATTCGAATTGGGCCCTGTGCAGCCGACGACAGATATCGCGCCGCTGTGGCGCAGCATGGCCGCCGACCAGCTCGCCATGTTCGGGCGGGCTCCCGTATCGGTCGTCGCACCCGATTATGTCTGGGATGATCGCCACGAAAGGATGTGGGCGGATGCAGGTCTCCGCTGCGTCCAGGCCAAACGATCACAGCGGCGCAAGGATCTCGGGGGCCACGAACTCTGGCGGCGTATTCGGAAGTATGCCGAGCGGCAGTGGGCATTATGGACGGTGACTGATCTGACGTTCCTCGAGAGGAACTGTCGCCTTGAAACCGCCCAGGCCGTCGATGCCGCACAAGAAGCGAGGTCCTGCGGCGATCAGGTTCTCCAGGCATGGCGGGGAGGGCGACCGGCGATCATCGAAGCACATCGCGTGAACTACATTCAGACCGATGATCAGGCAGAACTCCTCGGGCGTGGTTATCTCGACCAGCTCTTGACCGAACTCGACGGGCAGAGTCCCCTGTACGCGGCGGACGCCGAATTGGCGGCCTGGACTCGTAGAGGAGTGAGCGTGGATCGTCGCGGCGGGTCTTGGATTGTGCGGAATCCGGGTCCCGCAGCTCGATTGGCAGTCCTTCCGACACCTTCACCAGCAACGATCCTCGTGCCTCCTCATTCAGCTTTGCGAATCGACATTTCGACCCGCAAAATGATTGAGCGGATTACTCTGCATTGACCTCAGTATTCTGCATGTGGTATGATCTTATGTAGCTCAGGGGATCCTCTACGCCTTGTGCGCAGTTGTTCTCCCCATTCAGCCCAGGGATGACACCAAGGACCCGGATAGGTGATGACTCGCCCCGGCTGTTGCCGGCCACCTCAACCGGTAAAGGACAACATTGCTGCACAAGACGATCTCCCCGCACAGGTCGTATCGTGGGCTCATAAATGAGCTTCGCTGTTTGACCTTCGTCGTCGCGTTGTTGGTACCCGCGCTCCAGACGTTTGCCGAAACGTCTGTGCATGTCGTGGATATTCCTCAGACTGTCCAAGGAACCGGAACCTCTGGTACAGAGGTCATGCCGCTGCTTCAGGACCCCGACCGGCCGGCCTTGCCCTACTACGATGTTTCCATCCTGCTCGAGCCGGGTACGGACCTCGCTGATGTTGTCATCACCCCGTTGGACCCGACGACGGCTCGCCTCGAGACGACGCTCCCCGCCGCCCGGCCTTCCCTGAGCAGCGAAGGCCTCCCGGCCCTCGTAAGGCCGGTCCCCGGTGGGGAGCTCGTTTTCCCCAGCGTCTGGGGCGAGGCTATGGGCACCTCTGTCTGGCACGGCTTCAGCATTGCACAAGTACGGATCTATCCTCACAGAGCGCACCGCGAACGACCGGGTCTCGACTGGGGGAGTCTCGAAGAAGCCGTGTCGTTCGAACTCGTCGTGACGACCCGGCCGCATACGGGATCGATCGTCAAGCCCGAACGTCGCCGTGAAGGAGAGCACCATCACCACCAGGATGCGGTTGCACGCAAGGTCGTGAATCCTGGCGCCGTGACTTCGTACGCCGATCCGTCGCGGGCTGTCACGCTGACCGATAAGGGGTTCGCCCCGAGTGCGGCGCCGAGCATGCTGGGCTCGGCCGTCGACGTCCTGATCGTGACCACGTCTGAGATGAAGCCAGCCTTCGAACAGCTCGCGGAATGGCGCACGCGCCTCGGCATGCCGACCACGGTCCGCACCATGGATTGGATCGAACAGGTGACGTTGCCGGCGGAGGACCGGCCGGCGACCCTGCGTAACTTCCTGACCGACGCGTACACACGTTGGGGCGTGCGTTGGGTACTGCTCGGCGGCGACGTCGAAGTCATTCCCACGCGGATGATCTACAACACCTACTATCCCGCCGGCTCGGGAACGGATGTTCCGGTCGATCTCTATTACGGAGGCCTCGACGGCAACTGGAACGCCGACGGCGACGAGGTTCTCGGCGAGCCCTATCTGAACGGCATCATCACCGGCGACGAAGCCGACCTTGTGGCTGAACTCCTGGTGGGACGTGCGCCGGTGGTCACTCTCGAGGAAGCCCAGCTCTTCGTCGACAAGATCATCTCCTACGAGTACGGCAATACCGGTGCCCACAACGGCCGCATCTTGATGCTGAGCGAAGTGCTCTTCCCGAGCAGCTACACCTCCGGAGACGAGATCACCGACGACGGCGCCACCTACAGCGAGAACATCGCCGACGCGGTCCTCTTCGATGAAGATGTCACGATAACTCGTCTCTACGAGGCCTGGGATCTGTGGCCCGGCGCTCAGCCTGAGACCGCGGCAACGGCTCGCGACGGCATGGACAGCGGCTCTTACGGTATCGTGAATCATGTCGGGCACGGATTTTTCTATACGATGTCGGTAGGAGAGGGCACGCTGGGGGTCAAAGACGCCTCAGGACTGCAGAACGATCCTCATTACTTCCTGCTGAACAATCTCAACTGCGCCTCGGCCGCGTTCGACTACAATTCGATCATGGAACGATTCGTCGTCAATCCCAACGGCGGCGCGGTTGCGGCTCTCGGTTCCAGTCGTGCCGCGTTCCCGACCACGGCCGGCGCCTATCAATTCAGCTTCTTCGAAGCTCTTTTCGATCTTCAGAGTCCCACCTTGGGCGACGCGGTTGCGGATGGCCGCCAGCCTTTCGACGCGGCGACCTACGAAGACACTGTCCAGCGCTGGACCCATATGACCCTCGCGCTGATCGGCGATCCGTCGATGACCATCTGGAGGTCCGAACCCGATACGATGAGCATCTCGTCTCCAGACACTATGGTGTTGGGGTCTGGACTCGTCGAGGTCCTCGTGGAGCAGGCCGGAGCCCCGTTACCCGGCGCCGACGTTTGCCTATACCGGGAGGGTGAAGACTACAGTGTGGCCACGACCGGTGTGGATGGCCGTGCCTTCGTTCCGTACACGGCCAAATTCTCCGGACCTGTCAGCCTGGGTGTGAGCTATCCCGGCAGCCGGCCTCATGTCAGCGACATCACGGTGGCACCCGCCGGCCCCGCATATCTTCATCTCTCCGACCTCACGATCGTCGACGATGGCACGCTTGGCTCCATCGGCAATGCCGACGGGGTCCCGGATGCCGGCGAAACTGTGGCTTTGCTGACTGACTGGACCAACACGGGACTCGGAGCGTCAGCAGCGGCGGCTACGATTTCGCTTTCGGTGAGCGATCCCCTCGTGACGGTTCTCGATGCGACAGCCGAAATCCCGGCGTTGCCTGCCGGCGCCACGATGTCCACCGTAACTCCGTTCCTGATCGCCCTCGACACCGCCATGGTCGACCGGTCCGAGGTATCTCTTGAGTTCCTGGCCATCGTCGACGGCCGTTCATGCCCCGACGAATCTGCCATCGACGTCTACGCTCCGAAAATCGAAGCGAGCATCCTCGGCTGGAACGATTTCCCCCTCGGCAACGGCAACGGGAACATCGAAGGTGGAGAGCAGATCCGCCTCTGGCTGAGTATCCTCAATACAGGATGGGGAAAAGCAGAAGGCCTGACCGGCTGGCTCGAAACCGACACGCCCTACGTTACCGTGATTCAGGGTACGGCCAACTGGCCCGACGTCGAACGTTTCGGCGAAGTTTCCCAGCTCGATGAATTCATCGTGGCGATGGGCGTCGTCAGCGAAGTGGTCGAAGCGATTCTGCACATCTCCGATGCTGCCGGTCACACCTGGGTGCACCGCATTTCCCTGACCGTGCCGGCCCAGACTTCCATTACGGCCGCTACGGCTCCCGCTGGCGGCGAAGCGCTGCTGACGTGGAATCCCAACAGCGAGTCCGACGTGCTCGGCTACCATGTCTGGCGGGCTCCAGCTCCTGGCGGGCCCTTCACGCGCATGACCGTCCAGCCACTGGTCGGAGCCAGCTTCTACCGCGACACCGGGCTTACGCCGCTTTCAACCTTCTTTTACAAAGTGGCCACCATCGACGAATCACGGATCCTGAGCCGTTATTCCTCGATCCTGTCGATCAGCACACCGCCAGGCGAGTTGCTGGGTTTCCCTGTGCCCATGACGGCCGAGACCTCGAGTCATCTCGCTGTGGGCGACGTGAACGGAGACGGCATCCTCGACATGGTCTCGGCCGCCGACGCCATCTATGTTTGGAGTGCGGACGGCAACGAGCTCCTCGACGGCGACAACGATCCACTGAGTCTCGGACCATTCATCGCCATCGGTGAGCAATGGACGCCGGCAGGCGTGACCTTGGGCAATCTGAGTCCTCAGTTTGGCCTCGAAATTGTTGCATCCTGCCGTTCCAACAGGAGTATCTACGTATTCCAGGCCGACGGCACCATTGCTCCGGGCTGGCCTCAGGTTATGAACGGCTGGAATTGGGCCACGCCGGCGGTGGGGGATCTGGACAACGACGGTGATCTCGAAATCGTCGTCACAAATGTCCAGGGGTATACATACGTTTGGCATCACGACGGTACGGAATTTTTGGATGGCGACGCCAATCCGGCCACCAACGGGGTATTCCACATTCGGGTGAACGAGTGGTATTCCTTCTCGTCGCCCGGCCTTGTCGATCTGAATGATGACGGGACGCTGGAGATCATCCTCGGCACGCGGATCAGTGACGGCACCACCAATTATCTCCATGCTCTGCAGAACAACGGCAGCGACTTGCCGGGCTGGCCGGTGTCCCTCATGTCCGGCGGCAAGGTCCAGTGTTCGCCGGCCATTTCCGATCTGGATGACGATGGGATCCTCGAGATCGTTTTCGTGACCGAAGACGACAAGCTTCATGTCGTCGACCAATTCGGCCTGAACAAGGGTCCGTTCCCCATCAGCTTCGTCGCCAACAACGCTCCTGCGGGAGGAGTCTGTCCATCGCCGGCGCTCGGCGACTTCGACCTCGACGGCCGCCTCGACATCGTGGCCATCAGCGTGAGCGGCACCCATACCAGTGAAATCCATGTCGTGGACCTCGACGGCAATCTCCTGCCCGGTTGGCCGCGAGCGATCGCCGGGGCCAGCGAATCCTCGCCCATCGTGGGGGACGTGACTGGCGATGGCCGTCTGGATGTCATCTTCGGTATCGGCGGAGCCAGCGACACCCAACCGAACTACCTGTATGCCTTTTCGTACAACGGCGGCACGGTCCCGGGCTTCCCCCTGTCGATGGAAGGTCCCGTCCGGGCCACGCCGACGCTGAGCGACGTGGACAACGACGGCGATATCGATCTGGTCTACGCGGGCTGGGATCTCGCCCTGCACGTTTGGGATTTCCCCACGCCGTGGGATCCGAATTTCGTTTCCTGGCCCACGTTCCAGGGTAATCCTCTGCGAACAGGGATGCTGCCCCAGTCGTGGGCCACGAGCGTTGAGGATCCGCCGTCGCCTCTGCCGGCGTCTCTCGAACTCTCGCAGAACTCGCCGAATCCGTTCAATCCGGCCACCGTGATTTCCTTCGCCGTTCCCGCCGGCACCAAGGGCAGGACGACTCTTCAGGTCCATGACCTGCGTGGCCGCATCGTCGCCACCCTCGTGGACGACGATCTCGAAGCAGGTCGGTATGATGCCACCTGGACCGGCCGCGATGACGGCGGCCGTCCGCAGGCGAGCGGCGTCTATCTCTATCGGCTGTCCACAGAAGACGGCTCCAGAAGCGGCCGGATGGTTCTGGTGAGATAATCGAGGGTTGTCATCGGGCCCTTTTTCATTTAAGATGCGCGAGTTCGGTCGCTTGGCCGAACCCCGCCTTATCACTTGCCAGGAGGATCATCGAGCGACTGGATATCGACCCGCGGCTCTTCGAGGCGCAGCGAACGACATGAATTAGGGTCATTATTCGCTCGATTTCTTGGCGGGTTCAAACCGTGCGAGAACGACAATTCTGATGCTGGGCTCTTGGGGGGCCCGCAGCGAGGGAGTCAGTATGCGTCGGATCATCTGTAATATCGCGTTGTTCTCAATGGCCTTGACGATCTGTCTGGGGGCTTCGTCGACTACGAGCGCCGCAGAATCAGGTCAAATCGTCCATCGGGGCATCCTGGATCTCGAAAACCTGTCCTGGGCCAAGACTGCAGCCGGCGAATCTGTTCCGGTCTGGAGCGGTGCGGCGTTGGTCCAACAAGTCGGGGCTCCGCAGCTTCCCGGCCTGAGTCAAACGCTTCTGATTCCCGCCGACATTTCGGTCGGCATGATCGAGATCATCCCTCTGAAGACCCGGATCGTTCGCGCACCGGCAGCCATCGCCGGCGGTCTCGCCATGGAAAGCAGCG
>ERZ889078.3267-NODE-3267-length-10844-cov-7.293262_pt1 | contig 10844 bp, 14 predicted proteins | sample MGYA00521266_ERZ889078 | MGnify/ENA primary metagenome ERZ889078 (study PRJEB32303, sample SAMEA104408618) | aquatic metagenome | biome: Brackish water; feature: Pelagic; material: water | place: Baltic Sea | collected 2014-06-16T06:34:00 | depth 76,534 m ... | reverse complement strand
AGATCATTTTATTTAAGAGAGTAAAGTAAAAAATATCTTCTTGTTGTTTATTCATTATTCTATTAGTGGTTTTGTCTTTTAGATTAATTGCAGAACGCTTTTTTCTAGCCTATGTATTGCCAATAGTGATGTTTTTGGCAACCCAAATTATTGTTGTTTGTATTAGATAAACAATTTTTAGAAAAGTCTGGAGTTTTGCGAGTTCTTATTATTTATCGGCTTTATTTTTATCAATTATTGGCTTAACTAATTGAGTTGCGGTGTATTTATTGCGTCAATTTTAAGTATTTTTGATACAGTGAATCGTGGTCTTCTACATGCTTTGGATCTTTATCAATACAATCGACAGGGCACACTTCAATACATTGCGGTAAGCCATGATGTCCAACGCATTCAGTACATAAATCTGGATCAATAATATAAATGTCTTCCCCTTGCGATATGGCTGCATTGGGACATTCCGGCTCGCAAACGTCACAATTAATACATTCTTCATTAATTATTAGTGCCATTTTATATCCTAAGTAAATTTTTCGATTAAACGTTGGTGAACAGCATCAGGGACAAAGCAGGAAACATCGCCCTTTAGTTGCGCGATTTCTCTGATCATAGTGGAGGAGATAAATTCATATTGTTCCGCAGGGGTTAAGAATACGGTTTCAAGTTCTGGTGCAAGTCTGCGATTCATTCCCGCTAATTGAAACTCATATTCAAAATCAGATACTGCACGTAAGCCTCTTAAAATAACTGTAGCACCTTGCTGTTTAGCACATTCAACCAGTAAGTTGTCAAAACCGATAACAGCTACATTAGTGAATTCAGAAATTACACGACCAATTAATTCAACGCGTTCATTAAGAGAAAATAAAGGTGTTTTGCCACGGTTAACGGCTACAGCAACAATCACTTTGTCGTATAACTTTGAGGCTCTGGCGATGATATCTAAGTGACCATTGGTTATAGGGTCAAAGGTTCCCGGATAAATGGCTATTATCTGCATAGTATAAAGAGTTCTAAATTTGACAATTTTATACTAAGCAGTGATTTTAACAAACCTCTTTAATTTATTTGTTTTTTTGATTACTAATATAGAATCTTGTTCGTTTTAATTTATATTGTGCGCAGCTAAAATGACTAGAAGTCATTATTGAAATATGAGAAGGTATAATTTCATTCCTAATTTAAATTGATATTCAATTAACCATGTCAAACAACATAGTTTCACTTAACCATGCAAGTTTTATTGTTGCTGATACAGTTGTGTCGTTAGTTTTTTACTGCGAAGTTTTGGGCTTGCAGGCCATGGAGCGACCAGATATGGGCTTTCCTGGGGCTTGGATTCAGTTAGGTCAGGGGCCGGAGCAAATCCATCTGTTGGAGTTAAATAATCCAGATCCAATAGCTGGACGGCCACAGCATGGTGGTCGTGATCGTCATATTGCTTTAAACGCCATGGCCTTAGAACCGATTCAAGATGCATTGAATAAAGCTGGGATAATTTATACTATGAGCCTATCCGGGCGAAGAGCGCTTTTTTGTAGGGACCCCGATGGTAATACCATCGAAATCATCGAGCGGGCATAATACGGTTTGATGCCCCCCACAATTGAATCGATAATTTTAATTTTATGATTTTAAATTGATTTTGCCAAGCGATGCAAGGCTTCACTGCCATGGCTAAACACTGGCCAGCCATCTCCGGTTAAAATAGCTTTTATGTTGGGTAACTCGGCTAAACGCTTGATGGATTGATTTGCTTTAGGTGGATTGACGAGTTTTGCTTCCGGTAACGAGCATAATTCACCGGCAACATGGCAGCGAATTAAGTCCCCTGTTATTAAGGTCGTGTGATCTAAAAGCAGTGCCAGTTCACCGGGTGTTTTAGAGCCTTCAAGTTCGAAGGCAATCAAGCCCGGAAAGGCTTCTTCTTTATCATGTAACCAATGATCGCAAGAGATGGGAAAATTATCTTCTTCTGCTGATGGGCCGTAAATTTGTGCGCCCGTTTTTTTTGCAATATGTTCAGCATCCCGACAATGGTCACTATTGGTGATTATTATGAAATTAACCCCGCCCAATCGTTGCAAGTGGCTGTGATCATGTTCGGTCATAGGCAAAGGGTCAATTAAAATATTGCCGCCCTCACGCACCCAAAGTACACTATTAAAATCCAGATTTCGTTCTTTGTTAAATTCTGACCAACCAAATAAATCTTTTCTATGTAATTGTTTCATATGAATTACTCTATACGTATAAGCCGATTTTAATTTTTTGTCGGGGCATGGTCATTCTGCTGCGTTGTAAAGACTTTTACGGTTTTTAATGTTACACAAGAACTGATGACGCGTATTCTCATCAACTTGACCCCATAGGCTTATTTCATTAATGCAACGAAAGCAACCCGTACAGATATTTTTATCATTTAAAGTGCACTTGCTGATGCAGGGTGATGATGCAGGGCTTCGTTCACTATTCATTTTTATATCGGCCATGTTGTATCGTTTAACAAATGCGTTTACACGGTTAAGTTATCAACGTTTTTTAATAAATCAGACAATAAAATACCATGTTGTTCTTTAAAACGCATTGTAATTGTCATTTATGGCGTTACCTTAAGTCCCAGTAAAGTATCCAGTTTTTTTTGCTGTTCCAGCGCATATAAGTCATCAAAGCCGCCAACATGAAAGTCACCAATATAAATTTGAGGCACAGTTCGGCGCTTGGTCTTACGCATCATTTCCTCTCTTAAGCTCGGCTGGGTGTCTACGTTAATCTCGGTATAAGTAACACCTTTTTTGTCGAGTAGGCGTTTAGCCATCAGACAGTAGGGACAAATGTTGGTTGTATAGATCAGTATCTCAGGCATGTTTGGATGATTTTTGTTAATATGACGGACTGTAGTATAAATACTCAAGATACAGGGAAAAAGGGAAAAGGTTAAATTAATTTACCCGGATTTGTTTTGTTTTCTAACCTTACCTTTTTCTCCATGAGCCTTGAACCTTATTATTTTTTTGAGAGTAAACTATGAGCGATTTGCCGGACAATTTAAAGTATGCCACATCTCATGAATGGGTGTCAGTAGAAGAGGATAATTTTGTTCGTGTCGGCATAACTGATTTTGCTCAGCAACAACTGGGAGATTTGGTTTATCTGGAGTTGCCTGAGTTAGGTCGTAAAGTAAAAGCACAAGAGCAGTGTGCGGTGGTTGAGTCGGTTAAAACAGCCTCAGATTTATTTAGTCCGGTTTCTGGAGAAATTGTAGCGACCAACCAGGCGCTTACCGATGAACCCGAACTGGTAAATGATGATCCTTATGGTACCTGGCTATTTTGTATTAAAGCGGATGATTTGTCTGAGGTTGCTCAATTGATGGATGCAGATGCTTACCAAGCACTTATTGAGGAATAAGATGACGATGTTGAATGTAATAAGATTTACATTTAAGGTGAGTAAAATTAATTTTTTTATTTAGGAAAAAAGTAAAACGATGGCAAATCAAAATGCAAAAGGCATTAAACGCCTTATTAATGCATGTATCTTTTCAGTTGCAGGCTTTAAAGCAACGTGGACACATGAAGAAGCTTTTAGACAAGAAGTTATTATATTTGTAGTTTCAACGCCTATAGCACTCTGGTTAGGGGAAACTACAGTTGAGAAACTGTTATTAATTGGTAGTGTGGTTTTGCTTATGCTGGTTGAATTACTCAATTCAGCAGTAGAGGCGGTGGTCGATCGTGTTGGCTTTGAACATCATGAATTATCAGGTAGAGCGAAAGATATTGGTTCAGCGGCAGTTATGATGTCGTTAGCGTGGGTAGCAGTGACCTGGACATTAATTTTAATTTAAAGAGAGACATCAATGAGTGCATTAATATGCGGATCAATGGCTTATGACACTATTATGGTATTCCATGATAAATTTAAGAATCACATATTGCCGGAAAAAGTACATATGTTAAATGTGTCATTTTTGGTACCTGTCATTCGTCGCGAATATGGCGGTTGTGCCGGTAATATTGCCTATAATTTAAATTTGCTGGGTGAAGAGCCTTTAACTATGGCAGTAGTCGGTCATGATTTTGAACCTTACAGCCAATGGATGAGCCAGAATGGTTTATCCAGTGAGTTTATTCGTATAATAGATAATCAATATACTGGCCAAGCTTATATTACTACCGATGATGAGGGTAATCAGATTACGGCTTTTCATCCTGGCGCCATGAGCTTTGCACATTTAAATTCAATCCCTACGGAAAGTGATATTAGTATAGGTATTGTGTCACCGGATGGAAAAGACGGCATGCATCTCCATGCCGAACAATTTGTTGAGTTGGAAATACCCTTTATTTTTGATCCCGGCCAAGGCATGCCTATGTTTAATGGCGCAGAATTACTTAAATTTATCGATCAGGCAACGTGGATGACTTTAAATGATTATGAATCCGAGTTAATGCAGGAGCGTACTGGTTTATCATTAGAACAAATGGCAGAACGCGTAGAAGCCTTGATTATAACCTTGGGTGGAAAAGGGTCCAAAATTTACACAAACGGCGAATGCATCACTATTCCAGCTGCAAAACCCACCTCTTTGCTTGATCCTACCGGCTGTGGCGATGCCTATCGTGCAGGCTTGCTTTATGGTTTGATGAATGACTTGAACTGGGAAGTGACAGGTAGAATAGCTTCATTAATGGGCGCAATTAAAATAGAACATCATGGCACTCAAAATCATACCTTTTCTATGAATGAATTTGCGCGACGATTTCATGAAAACTTTGGGTTCTCATTTTAATTATTGCCTTTCTTATGTTAAAAAACACTCAACAGTTGTTAGATATTATGTCTCGCCTCCGCAATCCGGAAGGCGGTTGTGCATGGGATATCAAGCAAGATTTTACTACCTTGATTCCCTACCTTATTGAAGAGGCCTATGAGGTTGTTGATGCCATTGAACGCAATGATTTGGATGATTTGCGTAAAGAATTAGGTGATTTGCTGCTTCAAGTTGTTTTTCATTCGCAAATTGCCAATGAACTTGGCTTGTTTAGTTTTGAAGAGGTATCGGCAGGGATTGCTGAAAAACTAATTAGAAGACATCCTCATGTTTTTTCTGATGCTGTTTTTAATACTGATACCGAGCGTCATCAAGCCTGGGAACAAGCTAAAGCCGATGAACGGCAAGAAAAAAACAAAACCGCCAAGCCTGATAGTGTGTTATCCGGCGTAGCAGGTAATCTCCCAGCTTTGATTGAGTGTGAAAAAATTCAGGATCGAGCAGCTCAGCACGGCTTTGATTGGCCTGAGGTATCGCCGGTTTTTGATAAAGTGCTAGAAGAATTGCAAGAAGTTAAAGACGCCTTGGAATCAGGTGACCAAGCCCATATTCAGGAAGAAATAGGTGATTTGCTTTTGGTCACGGTTAATTTAGCGCGACATTTAAAAGTTAATCCTGAAATTGCACTTAAAGAAAGCACCAAAAAATTCAGCAAACGCTTTCATTATATTGAACAACAGGTTGCAGCATCAGGCCGACATTTACGGGACTGTGAATTAATGGAGTTGGATGCATTCTGGCATGAAGCAAAGGTATTTTTAAAAACAAATAGAGATAACCACCACGAAGATATAAAGAACACGAAGCAATGAAAAAATATAAAACTTCGTCGGTAAATTGGATTAAGAGTGTTTGGGAATAATGAGTAACGAATATAATGCGGCCGCTATAGAAGTATTAAGTGGCTTGGATCCGGTGCGTAAACGCCCTGGTATGTACACAGATACCACTCGGCCTAATCACCTTGTTCAAGAGGTAGTAGATAACAGTGTCGATGAGGCGATGGCTGGTTTTGCAAAAGCCATAGACGTTGTTATTTATAAAGACGGATCCGTACAGGTGACTGATGATGGTCGCGGTATGCCTGTTGATATTCATCCTGAGCAAGGCATTTCGGGTGTTGAAGTTATTCTTACCCAGTTACATGCGGGAGGCAAATTTTCTAATAAAAACTACCAATTTTCCGGAGGGTTACATGGCGTTGGTATTTCCGTTGTTAATGCGTTGTCAGCAAAACTTGAAATAGAAGTTAAGCGTAACGGAAAAGTATATGTAATGAGTTATGCCGATGGTGAAAAGCTTTCTGAATTAACAGAAACGGGTACAGTAGGACGAAATAATACGGGTACGGCAGTTAAATTTTGGCCCAATGAAAAATACTTTGATTCCAATAAGATATCGGTAACCAAGCTTAAACATGTTTTACGTGCTAAAGCGGTTTTATGTCCGGGCTTGAAAATAACCCTAAAAGTAGAGCAAAGCGGCGAAGCTTATGAGTGGTGTTATCAAAATGGTTTAAAAGAATATTTATTGGATAGAATAGGTGATATAGAATTTTTTCCTGAACAGCCATTTATGGGAAATATGGCGGCAAATCATGAGGCTGTGGAATGGGGTATAGTCTGGGCATTTGAGAACCCACCTGAAATTCTTAATGAAAGTTATGTTAATTTAGTGCCGACGTCGCAAGGTGGTACGCATGTTAATGGATTACGGTCGGGTCTGACTGAAGCGATGCGGGAATTTTGTGACATAAGAAATATTTTACCGCGTGGCGTAAAGGTTGCACCGGAAGACGTTTGGGAAAACTGTCATTTTGTATTGTCGGTTAAGTTGGAAGATCCGCAGTTTTCAGGTCAAACCAAGGAGCGCTTAAGTTCTAGGGAGTGCGTGGCTTTTGTCTCTGGTGTAGCGAAGGACGGTTTTAGTCTTTGGCTAAATCAGAATCCAACGGAAGGTGAAAAGATAGCCGAAATTATTATTTCCAGCGCACAGAAAAGACTGCGTTCCAATAAAAAAATTATTCGTAAACGAATTACAGCCGGACCGGCGTTGCCGGGCAAACTGGCAGATTGTTCCGCACAGGATATAGCCAGAACGGAATTGTTTTTGGTGGAAGGCGATTCTGCAGGTGGTTCAGCCAAGCAAGCACGAGAACGAGATTTTCAAGCAATTATGCCGTTACGGGGCAAGATTCTGAATACCTGGGAAGTGGAGTCCAGTCAGGTTATGGCATCTCAGGAAGTCCATGATATTGCGGTTGCATTGGGTATAGAGCCTGGCTCAAGTGATTTGCAGAATCTGCGATATGGTAAGGTTTGTATTTTGGCGGATGCTGATTCTGATGGCAATCATATTGCTACTTTAATATGTGCTTTATTTTATCAACATTTTAATGCCTTGGTTAAAGAAGGTCATGTGTTTGTAGCAATGCCGCCCTTGTATCGAATTGATGTGGGTAAACGGGTATTTTATGCACTTGATGAGTCTGAACGTCAGGGTGTTTTGGATAGAATTAAAGCTGAAAAATTAAAAGGACAAATCAATGTCCAGCGCTTCAAAGGATTGGGAGAAATGAATCCGAGTCAGCTTCGGGAAACTACCATGAATCCAGATACCCGAAGACTGGTTCAATTAACTATTGCAGAAGATGATGATACGAGTGGGCAGTTGGATTTATTGCTCGCTAAAAAACGCTCACCGGACAGAAAGATATGGCTGGAAAGTAAAGGGAATTTGGCAGATATAGCCTAATGACAAACTTAAGGTTAGCCAACACACCCTTCCTGTGAACGAACAGGAAGGCGTCATTAAGTATGAGGTAGAGCATCAACAGATGCCAATGACTGAATTTTTTTCAGTTAAGCAGATCAGTGCTTGGCGCGCTATCCTTTTTCGTCTTGGTCTCCTTGGGCAGGATCCTGATAGATACGATAACCTGGGCTTTGGCAATATTAGTCACCGAGTTAAGCCACAGAGCAACCAATTTGTTATAAGTGGTACGCAAACCGGACATATCGAATATTTATGTTCAGAGCAGTTTGTTTTGGTGGTTAAAGCGGAGCCACGACAAAACCGTATCTATTCCTGTGGACTCATTCAGCCATCTTCTGAAGCACTAACACATGCTAGTATTTATAGCTTGGATCCCAAGGTTAATGCCGTTATTCATGTGCATAGTCCAGAGATCTGGGAAAATACCAAAGTGCTTAACTTGCCTCATATTTCTGCAGATATTCCTTATGGTACTGTTGCTATGGCAATAGCCGTTGAACAGTTATTTAAAGACGGGAGTTTATGCAACAGTTCTGTATTTTCAATGTTGGGGCATCAGGATGGGGTTGTGGCTTTTGGTAAAACGATAGAAGAGGCTGCATTAGCACTAATAAGTTATCTATCCCTTTCTTTGGAAAGTAAGTGCGAACTCTGAAAATTAATGAGTGGAAAATCACTTAATTCAATTAAGCATTACAACGGTACCATCATCTTGGATCTTCGGAAAGATGCTCTTTAGGCTCGTCAATAAATCGTAAGGCAATCAATATAAATAAAGCAATTGCCGCTATAATTTCAAAAAAAAGTTCCATTGAAACAAACGAAAGCAACGTTAAAAATAGTACACCTCCGACATTACCGTAAGCACCTACCATGCCAGCAATTTGTCCGGTTATGGGGCGTTTTATTAAGGGCACGAAAGAAAATACAGCGCCGCAGCCCGCAGAAACAAAGAAGGAGCATGACATGGTCATCAATACAGTGGGCATAATTGACCATTCAGAAGTGATGAATGACATACCAAAATAACCGATAGACAATCCTAAAACAAAAATACTTAGGGAAAGTTTTCGACCAAATTTATCGCTAATCCAACCTCCAGCCGGTCTTGCTAGAAAGTTAATAAAAGCAAAGCTACCGGTTAGTAGCCCCGCTTGCACCATGGTAACACCTTGAGAATCATGAAATGTATCAAAGAAGAACAAAGGCAATATCGAAACCACAGCTATTTCCGAGCCAAAGGTAATAAAATAGGCTAAATCGAGAAGGGCGACCTGTTTAAATTTATAACGCTGAATTTCATCTATCGGCCGTTGTAATTTTTTCTTATTAATATGGATGATTTTATAAACGTTGAGAAGAAACAACAGTGCTATTGTTATATAACTGCCAACAATAAAATGTATTGAGACTAAATTGACGCCAGCTGTCGGGGATAATTTCCAAGTTAGTAGCGTTAAGGCTAGATATAAAGGCATCGACATGAAAATATAAAAGTACATATCGCCAATACTGGTCACTTCCATCGCCCCGTTTTTTTCGGGCTTATGATAAGTTTTACCCGGTGGTGTATCGGAAACACTAAAAAAGTAAATGCCTGAATAAACTAAAGATATTAAACCGGTCGAGGCGATTGCATAGCGCCAACCCTCTTCACCACCATAAACCAAGCTTAGAATAGGTAATGTTCCTGCAGCAACCGCTGAGCCAATATTACCTAAGCCACCATATATACCTGAAGCAATGCCCACTTGTTTGGGAGGAAACCATTCACCAACCATACGTATTCCAATTACAAAACCTGCGCCTACAAAGCTAAGCAAAAATCGGGCTAGGGCTAGTTGTTCAAAACTATTGGCGAAAGCAAACATAAAACAAGGGATGGCGGCGACGGCCAACAATAATGAATAGCTTCTTTTGGGGCCAAACTTGTCAACAAGTATGCCAATGATGATGCGCGCCGGAATGGTGAGCGCAACATTTAAAAGAAGTATTGTTTTAATTTCAGAATTACTCATGCCCAAAGTTTTAGCAATCATCAGCATCAAAGGGGCATGGTTAAACCACATAACAAAACTGATGAAAAATGCAAACCAGGTCATATGCAGGATTTTGATTTTTCCGCAGAAAGAGAACAGATTTAATTGATCAGGCAACATGGCAAACCTTATTTCATGATAACTAGGTTATCTTGGGCAATTGGTAAGGGTAATTGGAATTTGGGATTGTTTTAGGATTACGGCGGGCTATTAACGATTTGATATCATCACTAATAACTATTTATTTTATAATCTTGAATCGGCATACTCTTCCACCCTTGGCCATGCACTCTTCATGGTCAATGGTTTTATCGAGTAAAGAAGATATCAGGGTTCTATCGAACTCACAAATTTCTTCATGCTTTTGGGCGAGATCATGATAAATGCAATTGTAGGCTTCGATAATGTCCTCTTCATTCCCAGATGTAATAGCTTTTCGGGCATCAAAGCCCAAGTTATCCATGATGCTCAACAAAGTATCTATGCGTTCATTAGTGTTTTTTCCAATAAACTGAGGCAATAGACTTTGAGACAATTTATTTCCTAATTTATGTAAATAATTCAGCAATGCGTCTTCCCCTTGTTCTTCCTTCATATCTTGAAGAATGATCTCAGATAACCAGGCATATTGTTTCGGAAAGCAGTTGATACCAGCTTCCGTCAAAATAAAGATACGTATAGGACGCCCGGCCGTTTTATTAAGTGTATGGGCTTTGATGTAGCCATCTTTTTCAAGAAAAATAAAATGCTGCTGAACAGCATTTCGGGAAATTTCTAACGCAGTAGCAATCGCATCAATACTTAATCCAAGTTTATTTTCTAACAAAAGTTTTAAAATTTGCTGTTGTCGAGGTTTTATTATTTCAGCCATAAAAGCTATTTTGCCATTTTAGAATTGGCCAAAGTATACCAATTGTTGAGCTGTATATACTAAATATAACTTTTAACATATATATATTGTATAAGTTATATTAACTTGTTATCCTCCATATTCATCAACCCGTTAAGGTTAAATAACGATGCCAACTCTAGGAGACAATAATGAGCAATCAAAACAATAAATCTATCTACGAAAGAATAGGTGGTGAAGCGTCTGTAAATGCAGCGGTGGATATTTTCTATCGTAAAGTACTTAATGATCATAGAATCAATCGATTTTTTGATAATGTTGATATGGAAACACAAGTAGCAAA
>ERZ889078.3265-NODE-3265-length-10845-cov-22.583967_pt1 | contig 10845 bp, 12 predicted proteins | sample MGYA00521266_ERZ889078 | MGnify/ENA primary metagenome ERZ889078 (study PRJEB32303, sample SAMEA104408618) | aquatic metagenome | biome: Brackish water; feature: Pelagic; material: water | place: Baltic Sea | collected 2014-06-16T06:34:00 | depth 76,534 m ... | reverse complement strand
GTCGCTACGCGCGCTCAGCGGCCGTCTACGGGCTCGATGCTCGCAGGCGACATACAGCGCGCGCGAGCGCTTGCGGCGTCTCAAGCGCGCTGCTGGCCGCATAGGGGGGCGCGTTTTCTAGGGGTGGGGGGTCAAAGCCGGCCCTCTCACCCCGCACAAAGTACGCGCAACCCTAAAATGTGAGGCCCGATGCGCCCCGGCAGACCAAAGAGCGACGCGAGCAAGCCGGCCCGGAGGCTGGCCCGCAACAACGACACGGCCACCGCTGGAGCGGAGGCGAAAGCAAAAGCCAAAGACAAGCCCGAGCGCGCGCCAAACAAACGCGGCCTGCTCCGCGCGCTCATGGCAAATCCGCTGCTCACCGCCGGCGACAAGGCTGCCATCACGCAGGCGCACGCCGACGGGTTCACGCCGGCCGACCTCTCGGCGATGACGACCTATGAGCTGCGCCTGGCGCAGCGCTTGTTCGAGGCCGACAAGATCGACGCCAAAGCGCTGCTCGTCGCGATCAACAAAGCGACCAGCCACGTCGCCGCGGCGGTGCAGCTCGCCGACCCGACCGGCGGCACCGGCGGCGCGCACATCACTGTGACCTACGAGGGCGCCGGCAAGACGTCGACGCGGCCAGAGATCGCCGACCGCGCTGCGCCTCACCCCGTCGTCGGCGACATCATCGAGACGGAGTAGATGCCGCGCATCGTCCCGTACACCCGCGCGCAGTCACCGCGTGGCCGAGCGTCACGCAAGCAGGCGGCGGTGGCGCTCGACCTCGACGCGGCGTGGGGGCTCTACGACAAGCAGGTTCGATTTGTTCGCGACCCGTCGCTGTTCTCGCTGTTTCTGGGCGGCGTCGGAAGCGGCAAGAGCTACGCGCTCACGGCCTGGATCCTTAACCGCGCGCTCGCCAACCCAGACGGGATCGGCGCGCTCATGGGCCGGACGGGTAACGACCTGCAATCCGTCCTGCTCCCGACGCTGTTCGATCAGCTCGATCAGGCGCAGGAAAATTGCGGCGTCAATCTCGTGGCGGACTACGACAAAGGCAACGCCAAGCTGACGCTGGCGAACGGCTGCTCGATCTACTTCCGGCCATATAACCGCATCGCCAAGATCCGCGGCTTGACCCTCACCTTTGCTGGCGCCGACGAGGTCGAGTGGAGCGAGGCCGACCCAGAGGAAGTGTGGTCGGTGTTCACCGGCCGACTCCGGGGAAACGGCCCGATGCCGGGGCTTGCGTTCGCGACCAGCCCCAACGGCCTGCGCGGTATCACCAAGCGCTTCGTTGACGCGCAGCGCAGCTACCTCGACGCCATCGCGCGCAACGACGACAAAGCCGCGCGCACGTTCGCGCAGTACACCGCGATCACCTCGAGCAGCTTTCACAACCCGTACTTGCCAGACCACTACTACGACGTTCTCAAGAGCATGAGCCGCCGCCGGTATCTGCAGGAGGTCGAAGGGCGCGTGCTCAAGCCTCAAAACACCGTCTGGCAACTTGAAGGTCGCCATATTGTGCCGTGGCGCTGGGAAGATCACCGCGGCGCGCAGCGCGTGTACGGCGGCGACTGGGGCACGCAAGATCATCACGTCGCCATCATGGCGCAGGTCGACGCGCGCGGCGTGTGGACCGTCGCCGACGAGCTCGTGTGTGATGGAATCCCGCGCGCCGCGTTCTTCGCGCGCCTGTGCTCATGGATCGACGGTCACACGGCCGAGCTCGGTGGGTCGGCGCCTGCGCTCATAGGAGTCGACCGAGCTGTGCCAGAGTGGAACCAAGCGCTGCAGGCCCGCTACTCGTCGACGCCGATCCGTTGGATGGAAAAGAAGCACGAGCAGAAGGTGCGCACTGGCATCGAGAACGTGCGCGACATGCTCGACCCGCACGAGGGCGACGTGCAGCTGTGCGTCAGCGACCGCCTGGCGCAAATCACGACCGGCGTCACCGCGCCGCTGATCCCAGCGATGCGCGGCTACTGCTACCACCTCGACGCGCTAGGCCAGCCAACGACGGTGCCAAAAAAGGACAACATCAACGATCACATCTGCGACGCGCTGCGCTACGCGGTGAGCGCCAGCGCGCACATGCCGCAGTTGCACGGCGGGCGCACGCTGTTCACGCTGGCGCGAGATCAGCCGCGCGACCCGTCGTCGCACGGCGCGGGCAACTCTGATAGACACAGCCGGTAACGCGTTGGTATCGTGTGCGCGTAGGGGGTCAAAGTGATAATCGGCAACGTCGCAGTCTGGAATCAAGCAGAGTTTGTCGAGCAGTCGCAAGACCTGGATCAGTTGGCGCGTGGCGACTACGAGCCGGTCAAGCGTGAGCTCGCGCGCAAGTATCCGACGACCACAATGGCCGTGCGTGCGATCCCGTTCGTCGAGCGCTACATCGACGAACTGTCTGGGCTGTACCGCCTGCCGCTCGTGCGCACGTTTCCCGACGCCGCCGACACCAGCTACCGCAAGATGCGCGAGGTTTACGCCGCGTCAGATATCGACGGTGTAATGTCGCAGGTCGAAGACGCGCTGTGGGTCCAAAATACCGCGCTGCTCGTCGTCGTGCCCGTCGCGCCCGGCCGCGTGCGCGTGCTCGTGATCATGCCGTGGCAGGTCGAGACAGTGGAGATCGCCGACCCGCTCGACGCGAGCGACCCGTCGACGTGGGATCGGCTCGTCGTGTCCGTGCCGACGTCCGTCATCGACGGGCAGGTAGTCATGGGCCGGATGGAGCTTACCCGCACGACCGCGCGCCGACAGGTCGGCGGTGCGTGGCAGGGGATCTACAACGACGACACATCGCACACGTTCGGCCGCGTACCGGTCGTCGTCGCGCGCCGCGTCAAGCCGGAGCCGGGGCGCTGGGCCGCGCCGGTGCGACAGGCCGTGCTCAACCTGCAACTGAGCTTGAGCGTGCAGGCCGCCGACGATGAACTAATCGTGAAGCACTGCGCGTGGCCACAAAAGGTCATCGAGGGCGCAGACATCAATCAGCAAGTCGGCGAGATGCAGGTCGGCCCTGACAAGATCATGACGCTGATGCGCAGCGGGAACCCTGAGACGCCGTCGCCGGTGCTGCGCGTCGTGCAGGGGCAGGTGCCCGTCGCTGAGCTCGTCAGCTTCGCTGAGCACAAAATTCGCCTGTACTGCTCGCAGCTCGGTATGGATCCGTCGTCATTCATTCGGACGAATACAGCGGTCACAGCGAGCGCGCGCTTGTTCGGTGCGCAGGACCGATCCCGCTTACGCGGCAAGATCAAGCCGGAGCTGCAGCGCGCCGAGACGCAACTCGCCAAGCTCATTGCCGCCGTGCTCGACGCGCGCGAGGCCGTGCAGATCGGCCAGGCTGTGAGCGTCTCGATCCGATATGCCGAGCTCATACCAACGGCCGATCCCAACAGCGCCGCGTCGGCGCGCGCGCAGACGTACGAGGCCGGCACCGCGTCGCCCGCTGGTGACCTCGCGCGCGAGAAGGGGATCAGCTACGCCGCCGCGCTCGCACAGGTCGAGCGCAACCTCGCCGAGTCGCGCAATCTCGGCGTCATCGACGCGCCGCCACCGATGGGGGGCGCTGATGCTTCAGCTTGATATCATCACGCACTTCACCAAGACCGCGACGCCGGAGATCCGCGCGTCGCTCGCGCCAGCGATGGCGCTGGCGCGAGCGACGGCCACGCACATCCGCCGCCGGCTGATCAAGGGGCGCACCGCGACGCGTGGCAAGGCCTACAGCGCCGACCCTCGAGCTGGGCCACGCAAGCGCCGTCGCTACTACATATCCCCGGCCTACGCCGCCGAAGCCAAGACCACAAAAACGTCGTGGAAATCGAGCGTGGACATGCACCAGGCGGTGCGCGCCAGCTACGGCAACGTAACCGGCGCGCTACTCCGCTCGATGCGCGTGCGCAACTACGGCCGCGACGCGGTCGTGATCGAGTTTGCCGGGTCGTCGCTCGGCGCGTCGAGCGTACGCACGGCCACGACTAAGCGTGTCAAAGGCGAGTACGAGGTGACGCTCAGCGACAACGGCAAGCTCGCCGCGAAACAAGTGCGCGAGCTCGCGCGCGATAGCGAGGGCATCGTGAAGCGCAGGCGCAAGCCAAAGCTGGTGCGCAACTCGCACAAGGCCTCGGCGGTGTTCACTGCGACCAAGATCGGCCTGCTCCAGCCGACCGATGAAGAATCGCGCGCGCAGCTCGCCGCCATCACCGACATTTACACCGGTATTTTGATCACGTCGTTCGGCGGGGTCGTGATACAAGAGGACGGCGTCAAAGGCGATCGTCGTCTCTACGATGCCATCAAGAGGGAGCTGCGCTAGCCATGACTGACCCAACCGCCCCGCCACCGGGCGCCGAGCCGCCCGCGAACATCGCACCACCAGCCGCGCCAGGCGCACCGCCTGACACGCCACCGGACTACGCCGCGCAGCTCGCCGCGCGCGACGCGCAGATCGCCGAGCTGCTCGCAGGCAAGGCCGACGGCGCCGCCGCTGCGCTCACCGCTGCCGAGCAACTCGCCGCCGACCGCGCCGCGTTCACCGCTGAGCTCGAAGCCGGGCGCGGCGAGGTGCGCAAAGAGGCGCGCACGCTCGCGCTCGACAAGATCGGCGTGCTGCCGAATTTCCGCGACTACGTGCCCGATGTTGATCCGCGCACCGCCGACGGCGCTGCCGCGCTCGACGCGTGGACAGCTGCGCACCCGGAGGCTGTACGCCAGACGACGGCCGCGCCGTCGACCTGGGAGCCCAAAGCCAAGGGCGCGCTCGCGCGCATCATGAGCGGCGAGGTGGTCAACCCGCTCGTCTCGATCGACGCGATCCGTCGCGCTGCAGGGGGTCGCTGATGGGCGGGAAAGATCAAGATCAGGGGCAAGAGCGCGAGCAGAGCGGTGCATTCAAGCTGCCAAGCAAGGCCGCGCTCAAAGCGGCCGCCGACCGCAAAACCAACAGAGACGCGCGCGGCGACGAGTCGCGCCCCGGCCGTGTCGTCGGGCTCGACTACGCAATGTGGGCCAGCGCCGTCGTCGACCTGAGCAGCCCGGAAAAGAACAGGACCAAGATCGCCAGCCATCGGCGCCGACTCGCGGACAAGGGCTATACGCTGCTCGAGGGCGAGCCCGTGATCGATTCGTTTCCCCTCGCTGAGGCCTGGATCAAGCCGCGCTCTGAGTGGCTCGCCGACCGCGAGCAACGCAACGCAAAAATCGCTGAGGCGCAGCGGCGCGGCTACATGAGCGACACCGCGATGCTCAAACAAAAAATCGATGGGCCGTACGGGACACACTACGCTTGACGCGCGGCGCGCTGGTGTGCACCGTAGATCCACAACTCACGCACCCACGAGCGACCGGGGCCAGTAGGATCGCACTTTTCACAAGAGAGGTGCCCAATGGCCAACGCAGTCAACGCTCCGGTAATCGTACAGCGATCTTTTCTACACGGCCTCGCCGAGAACACCAGCGCGTTTGCGCTCGCTGGGCGCGTCACGACTGGCGCCGGCGGCACGCTCAAGATCAGCGGTCGCTCTATCGGCGGGCTCGCCGCGACGCTGGCCAAGACCGCGTCGACGCTCGCCGCCACCGACATCGCCAACTTTGAGGCCGATGTCACGACGTCACACAAGGTGATCAAGCACACCGTCAACAACAAAATGCTGACGACTGAGATGGGATTTGAGGGCGCCGGCGTGGAGCTCGCCAACAAGGTGCTGGTGAGTCTCAATAAAGATTACTTCGACTTTCTCGAAGGCCTGTTCGCCGCCCCGCACCCGCGCGCTGGAGCTGGTGCGTTTCAGGTCGGCGTTGGCATGAAGTACATCGACACCGGGCTGGCGTTCCTGCAGGGCGAGGCTGGTGCGGGCACACAGGACAACATGATCACGTCCGCGTTTTCAGAGGTCGCGCTCGACGCGGCGATCCAGCTGCTCAACAAATACCGCGATGACCGCGGCGTGCCGCTGCACCTCGGCACCACCGGCGGGCTCACGCTCGTCGTTGGGCCGAAGAATCGCAAGCTCGCTGGCGAGGTCACGGGCTCGACACTGTCGGGCGCCGACATGGCGACCAACACGCTGAAGCCGCTGATCCAAAACGTGGTCGTCTGGAACTGGACGACTGACGAGGATGACTGGTTTCTGATCGACGCCAACGGCTCGCCCGTTGGTACGCACATCGCCGCGGCGCCGAGCGTGTCGATCAACTCGAGCGATGATGGGCTGTTCACCCACTTCGTGGCCGAGTACGAGGCGGCGCCGTTCAAGGCGCCCTACGAGTACGGCATCATCGGGTCTGACGTCGCGTAACTGACCCGGTCCGGAGGGTGCGACGATGTCGAGCGTGGAACTGCAGTACGACGCGAGCACGCCAGTCAGCCTAACGGCCGACCGTGTCGCTACGTCTGCATCGCTCGCCGTCGTCGCACCTGACGGATCTGCCTTGTCGGCGCCGGCCGTCACGTTGCCGACGGTGTCGACGACGACGACAAGCGGCACGACCGCCGATGTGCTGGAGCTTGCGAGCGTCAGCGGCATCGCGCCGGGCGACCGCCTGCAGGTCACAAGCGACGGTGTCGCGTACAACTGCACCGCAGCAATCGTCGACGCGACCGCGAAGACGGTGACGCTCGTGACCGGGCTACAGGTCGTGCCAGACCTGACGAGCGCAGTCAAAAACACCAAGCTCACCGCGACCGTCACCGCACCAGGCGTCGCCAACCTCGGCGCTAACTGGCGGCTCGTCTGGACGTACAGTGACGGCACGACGACGATCGACGACAGCCAACCTGCCGCCGTCGTGCGTCAGCGATGGGTGTCACCTATCACCGCGGCCGATGTGCGCGACGTGTTGGCCGAGCTCGGCGGTGAGCGGTCGGAGCTCTGGTGCCAAGGCGTCGCCGACCGCGTCGACTCTGCGATCCAGGCGACGCTGGAGGGCACCGGGCGGCGCCCCTGGCTCTACCTGTCGAGCGCGGTATTCACACAACCGGCACTGCTCGGCATCCGATACGAGCTCGCGCAGCGCGGCATCGCGCACGGCGGGCAAATCTACGAGGCGCAGCGCGAGCTACGCTTCGCGCGAGACGACGCGCTGGCGCAGGTCATCGGTTCGCTGCCGTACGACGCCAACCAGGACGGCGCGTTCACGGGCGACGAGGTCGTGCCATCGTTCGGCGTGATCCAGGCGACGCGCTAACATGGCCATGGACACCGCCACCATCTTAGACCTGCTCACGACGCGCATCGAGGCGTTGACGCCGCGCGCGCAGTCGAGCGCAGATGACCGTTTCCGCGTGACGCTGGGCGACCCGCTCGCGAGCGCCGGCAAACGCCAGACGTTCATCACCGCCGACGGAGCGATCCGCAAGCCGCGCGGCGGCAGCACGTGTAGCGACTGGGAGACCACGCTAGAGATATCCGTGCTCTACCCCGACACCATGCCAGCACGCGGCCAGCGCGGCGCCTACAGTCACGCGCTGCAGGACGCCGAGGATATGCTCAGCGACCTGCACACGTGGGCGTCGACGACCGACAAAATTCTCGCGATCGAGCCATCGCCGGCGACAGTGGCCAGCGACGGCGAAGGGCGGATCGAATCCGTGCGATCCATATTCATTCAATTTGAGAGGGCATTATGAGCACTTGGGACGATCACAGCCTGCTGGTAACGATGCAGAGCGATCTCGCGACGGCCAACACGACCGACGCGGAATTCTTCCCGATCAAGGGCGGAATACCGAAGGTCGCGTTCAACACCGAGGTTACAGAGCTTGAACTGATGACCGGCGTCGTTGGCGCCGGAAACGAGCGGCTCGTCGGCTCGCGGCGCGGCACGATCGGTTTCTCGATGCCGCTCGAGGGGCTCGTGTCTGGATACGACCCGACGAACGAGGATCCAGGCGGCACCCCGGTCGGGCTCGAGGTCATGCCGCTGTGGTTCCTGATGCTAGCCAACGCGATGGGCTCCAACTCCAGCGCGATCGCCAGCGTCGCGAATTTTGTGCGCGGGCTCGGCGTCAGCGTGTCGCAGTACACGTCTGGCGGCATGATGAGCGGCACCGCGTCGGAAATCACGTGCGACAACGCGGCCGCGTCTAACAAAATCGACGTCGGACAACTCGTCGTCGCCGCGCTGTCGGCGACGTCGCTCGTCCCGCAAATCGGCTTCGCGAAAACCAAGGTAGGGCAGGTTGTCACGCTGTTTGAAGCCGCAAAAAACAACGTCAACGACGCTGCCGCGCACCTCTACGGCACCGGCACTGCCTACGCCAGCAGCGAGATCACATCGACGCAGCCGCTCGGGTTCCGCTGGGTCGGCCCCGCTACCGAGTCATGTTACGACCTGATCGGCGCCTACTGCTCGAGCGCAAAAATCACGTGGAACCGTGGCGAGGTGCCGACGATCGAATTCGCCTACAGCTTCTACGACTTCGAGATCAACAAAGCGGACGGCGGCCTGCAGGTGCCAGGCTCCTACGCGCGCATCCCGCAGATCGTCGGCAGCAACAACGGCTACGTGACGATCGACACCGCGCAGAAGTGCGGGCTCGAGAGTTGCACGTGGGAGTGGGCCGCGGGCGAACTGCGCGAGAACGGCTGCCACGGCGCGGACAACGGCGTGACGTCGATCTCGGTGCTCAAACCGCGCGTCAAAATGTCGTTCAACACATTGTACGACACCGCCGACGCGGTGCTCGACGCAGCTGGCGGCGCCGCAACCATCGGCCAGCACCGCTGGCAGGCCGCGCTCGAGCTCGGGTCGCGCGTGTCCGTCGGCGTGTACGTCGGCAGCGTCGTCGGTAAGATCTTCGCGCTGCTCATGCCGAGCGGCGTGATCAGCGCAGCGCCGCAAATCAGCATGCGCGGCGAGCAGGTCGCCTACCAGATCGAGCTCGAGGCTGGTAGCTACACCGCCGACTCGACGGACACCGCCGAGACGTCAGCGGACAGCCCGCTTGACTCGATTGCGCGCGTCGGCCTCGGCTGATACGTGTTGAGCGGCGCGGCTGTGGTGGCCCACCCGCGCCGCTCAACTATCGGCCACCACTATCACGATAGGGGCCACCTATGGATATTTTCGCAGGCGCGATCAGACGCTACCAGTACGACCAGGACACCGCAGCGCTCGTCGCCGAGGGCGAGGGTGCCGGGCCAGTGTTCGCGCTTAAGACACTCAACTACTTCGAATCACAGAAGCTCTACGACAGCGAAGACCCGATCGAGCAGATGCGCACGCTCATCACGCTCGGACTCGTCGACATCGACGGCGACGCGGACAAGGCGGCACAATTCATCGAGCAGCCACGCGTCGCCTTGTGGGTCGCCGCCTTCGACGCGATCAAGCTGGATTCCTGGGGAAACTGACGCAGTGGGCAGGGGGGACCGTGACGCACCGAGGCCAGACCATGACCGCGACTACGGCCCTGCCCACACTCCAGCGACTCGCGCGCGGCGACCGCGCCATGATGCGGCTCGCGCTCGGATGCCAGGGCGCCAAGCGCTTGCACGCGCCGACGCCTGGTGACGTGCCCGACCTGCAGTGGTCGCACTGCCCGCTCGACCTGCTCGACGCGCCGCACTACGCCGCCGTCCGCACACTGTCGCGCCTGGCGCATATCTCACCGCTCGCAGGGTGGCCCGACCGCTACGCGTCATGGGCCGTCGACGGTGTGATGACGTTGCGCCAGGCGGAGGACTAGACCATGGGCGCGATTGCCAACGTCCAACAGCGGATTCAGATCGTCGCAGCCAACTCGGCGAGCGACGCGATCGAGCAGGCCAAGGGCGCGCTCGATAAATACGCGCGCTCGACCGAGTTGGTCAAAGCCGCGAACCAGCGCGCAAACGAGGCGATCCGCCGCGCGTCTGATGTGCGCAAGAGCGCGACGGAGCGCACCAAAGCGCTCGCCATCGCCGAGAAGAAAGCGGCGTCCGACATCGACGCCGCCGCCAAAGCGACCGAGCGCGCCGCCGCCGCTACCGAGCGCGCCGGCAACAAGATCTCCGCCGCCGGCGCGAAGTCAAAGGGCGCGTTCGCTCACGGCCTGCCCGGTCTACAGGGCAAGCACGACAGTTTCACGCGCCTCGCATCCGCCGCCGGCGGCGCGGGCGGCGCGCTGCAGGAGTCGACGCACGGGATCGCGCTCGTCGATGCCGCGATGCGCCTGCTACCGGGCGCGGCCGGCGCAGCCGTTGCCGGCCTCGCCGCCGTCGGCGGTGCTGCGTTCGTCGTCGCCAAGCATTTTAGCGAGGCACGCGCGCAGCTGCGGCTACTTGGCGCGGAGGGCGCGACCGAGCTCAAAAACACACTCGACATCACGACAGCCGGCGCGATCAAACTATCGCAGGCGCTCGACGACCTCGCCGACAACGGGTTGCGGCCGTCAAACGGACTGCTCAAGGACGTGACGCGCAACGCCGAGTCGCTCGGCAAAGATGGCGGTGAGGCGGCTGAGAAGTTTGTCCGCGCGCTCGCTGGGGGCCCGGAGGCGCTGCGCAAATTCCAGGCAGAGTTTGGTAAGCTCGGCGGCGCACTGCGCACACTACCAGACGTCGCCAAGTCGCTGGGCCTGAGCGCTGAGCGCCTCGGCGTCGCGAAAGAGCTGACAGCGTCGGCGCGCAATCACGCCGCGGCGTCGGAGGGATTGCGCCGCGTGCAGCTGCAGCGTCTCGAGCTAGCCAAGTCGGAGCGCGAGACAGCGCACCAGGTCGGGACGATTGCCGAGACGCGGATCGGATTCGCTCAGACGGTGGCCAAGCTCGACCTCGCCGCGTCGGAAAAGAAGACGGCGGCAATCAAGGCGCAAATCGAATCAGAGCGCAGACTACTCGAGTTGATAGAGCACGAGGCCGC
>ERZ889078.3264-NODE-3264-length-10846-cov-8.425262_pt1 | contig 10846 bp, 6 predicted proteins | sample MGYA00521266_ERZ889078 | MGnify/ENA primary metagenome ERZ889078 (study PRJEB32303, sample SAMEA104408618) | aquatic metagenome | biome: Brackish water; feature: Pelagic; material: water | place: Baltic Sea | collected 2014-06-16T06:34:00 | depth 76,534 m ... | reverse complement strand
GTCGTCGCAGCCCTCGCGGTGGTCGCCATGATGACGGCGGGTCCAGCGTTCGCGGGCAGCAAGAAGAAGACCAAAGTGCGGCGGCCAGCCGCGACCAAGAAGGTCGACAAGGCGGCTACGGCGGACAAGAAGACCCCCGTCGCGGCGCCACCCGCGCCGGCCATCGCGGTGCCGGTCGTCGCTGAGGCCATCAGCGCGCCGACGGATTCGGACATCCTTGAGGCAGAGACGGTCGCCGTGCAGCCCGTGCTCGGCGTCGGCGCTGGCGCCAACGTCGCTTGGTACAACCTCGCGAACTACGCCGCGGTCGCTAAGGTCGACCAGAGCGAGGCGAAAGCGGCCCTCGCCGCCGGAATTGTCATGCCGAAAGCGGCCGAGAAGGGGTTTGGTTTCGCCGGCGCCTCCGACGCGAAAGACATGCGTGTCCTGCATTACGGCATCAGCCTCAGCTACCTGTTTGTGCGTATGAGCTTGCGCGACGTCGCCAAGTCCAAGGACGCCGCCGAGCTGCTGAAGAAGAGCGCCAGCCTGCTCGCGGATCTCAGCCCAGAAGCGCGCGGCGCGGCGATGGACTTGGTCCTCGGCGCTTCGCAGGGCAAACGCACGGCGGCGAGCGGCAAGTTCTTCCTCGCTGAGGCGCTGAAGGCGGGCATGCGTGGCGTCGCGGCGGGGCCACAGCGCGCGCATGGCTACTACATGGCGGGAATCTGGGCCGGTGGCGCGCTGCTCTACGCCTCGATCGGTGGCAACGAGACCTACGCCGACATGGCGGAGCCCATCGCCATCATGCTCGACAAGGACGCCAGCTTCGGTGGCTCGGACCGGGAAATCGCCAAGCATCTGCGGGTCATCGCTAAGGAGCTCAAAGCGAAGAAGCCGAGCGCGCGTGCGGTCGGTCTGGAGATCCTCGCGATCCAGAAGATCGGCGCCGACACCAAGTAGACGCCGCCGTGGATATGCACCACGACCCCGCCCCGCCTCGCGCTGTTGTTGTCGGTCTCGCGACGCTGGGGTTGCTCCAGGTCCTCGCGACGGTCGCGCCAGCCATCGCCCACGCGGCGATGTTCAACCAGACCACCGCCGCGAACGCTGCGATGTGCAGCCACCTGAAGAAGCCGAACGATCTGGCCATGTGCAGGGATGCTTGTCGCGCTTGGCCAGCCACGAGCGCGTGTCTGCTGGTGCGCCGTTTCGGTGACCTGGGCACGGCGGTGTTGGTCCACGCCGTCAAACACAAGCGCTCGGTGGTGCAGGTCGCGCGCGAGGGCAAGATGACCGTGGCCGAGGGTCGCGCGCTGAAGTTGTGGGCGGACGCGACGGGGATGCGGCGGGTCGAATGGGTGGCGACACCGCGCCTTGACGCACAAGGGCAGGCCGACGTCGCCCGAGCGCTGGCGCTGAGGAAACAGGCCGTCGCAGCGCATCAAGCCCACGATGGTCCCGGCACGCTGAGTCGGCTGCGCGAGGCGTATGCCCTGTTTCGCAAGCGACTTGGTGCGCCACATCCGCACACTTTTGAGACCGCGGGGCAGAGCGCATACACGCTGCTGCGGCAACGTAAGTTCAAGGAGGCGTCACACGCCCTACAGCGGCTGCTCGCCCAGCAACAAGCGACGTACGGCAACGATCATCCACACGTCGCGGCGACGCTGCAGCTGCTCGGCCAAGTGGCGCTTGGGGCGCGGCGGCCGGCGGAGGCGCGTGATCTTTTTGGCGCGGCGCTGGAGGTCGCGACGCCCGTGTGGGGCGCTGAACACCCGAAGATCCGGGTGATGTGGAACAACCTGGCGTTTGCGCTCAACGCGCTCGGTGACGACGCCGGCTACGAGGCGGCCTATCGCAAGAGCCTGGCGATCGCGCGTCTGGTGCAGGGGCCTGCTCATGCCGACGTGGCGACGGACCTCACGAATCTCGGCGTGTTGCTCTCCGAACGCGGCCAGTACGCTGAAGCTGAGCGGCTGCTGCTGGAGGGGATTCGCATTCGTACCGCTCATCACGCCCCAGCCGACGATCTGGCGGGCAGCTATCACAACCTGGGCGCGCTCAAGCAGCTGAACGGCGAATACGCATCGGCGCGGCGCTATCTGGAGCAGGCCATGGCGCTGTGGCCGAAAGGGCACGACTCGCACGGCCTCAAGCGCGCGAGCACGCTGCTCATTCTTGGTCAGGTGCTGCAGTCGCTCTCCGACTTTCAGGGCGCGATGATCGCCTTTCGCAAGTGCAAGGACCTGCGCGAGAAGGGTCTCAAGCGCGGCGATCCAGACACCGCCCTGGTCTACATGCAGATGGGCCAGCTGCTGGACCACATCGCCGCGCGGTTGCCCGATGGTGAGGAGCGAACCAAGGGCCTCAATCAAGCGCAGCAGCTGCTGAACCTCGCCTATACGCAGACCCGCCGGGCGCAGGGCGCGACCCATCCCGATACGCTGCGACGGCTGGCGGCGCTGGCTGGGCACTACACGTCACGACAGCAGCCAGAGAAGGCGGTGCCGCTGCTGCGCGAGGCGGTGAGCGGTCTGGCCAAGCGACTGGGCCCAGGGCATCCGCACGTCGCGGGCGTCTGGAACAACCTCGGTGTCGCCTTGGCGAACAGCGGCGACCGGGATGCGGCGCTGAAGGCCTATCGTCAGGCGGAGACGTTGCTTGTGGCGTCTGTTGGCGGGTGGCATCCAGACACGCAGGCGGTGCGGGTCAACATCGCGCGGCTGTTGTTGGCGTTGGGCAAGGTCCGCGCGGCGATGCGTGCGGTGGATGACGCGTCTGAGCAGCTGCTGGCGCAGATCAACGCCTCGGCAGCGGCGGCCTCCAGCGACATGGCGCTGCTCCACCAAGTCGGCGACCTGGGCAGCCTGTTCAACGCCGCGGTCAGCGCCCACGCCGCGGGTCGTGACGCCCGCGGTGGCTTCGCTCAGGTCGTGCGCTGGCAAGGCGCCGGCACCCGCGTGGAGACCTTGTGGCGGCAGCTGAGGCGCGCCGAGGCCGCTGCGACCCCGGAGACACGGCAGCTGCTGCGTCGCTATCAGACCCAGCAGCAGGCGCTGTTGATCGCCCGCGGTGGGGCTGCTGCTGCCGCCACGGCTGCTCTCGGGCGGTCGGGCGCAGCGAAGGCCGCGCCAGCGGCGCGCGCACGCCCATCGGCCAAGACCCTCGCCGCCGAGGTCGCGGCGATCGAGCGTCAGCTGGCCGCCCAAGTCCCCAGCCTCGCGGTGCGCTCCGGGCACCTCCACCCTACCGTCAAGGCCGTCTGCGCGGGGCTACAGCGGGCGAAGTCCAGCCTCGTCGACTACGTCAGCTACGCGCGATTGCCCGTCGCTGAGCGCCGCTACGCCGCGTTTGTGGTCGACCCACGGGGATGCAAGGTCCGCTGGGTCGACTTGGGCAGCCGCGAGGCCATCGACGCCGCGGTGAAGGCGTGGCGCGCCGCGCTGAACGCCGCCACAGATTGCTTCGTCAAGCGCAAGAACGCGCGCTTTTGCGGCAAGACCTTTCGTGCGCTCGACGCCGCCGGCCAAGCGCTGCGCGGACAGGTGTGGACCCCGGTGGCGGCCGCCGCCGGCCGCGCACATCGGACTTGGATCGTGCCCGCCGGCGCGCTGGCGGACGTCGCCTTCGACGCGCTTCCGGACGCCAAGGGGCGCTATCTCATCGAGGATCGCACGCTCGCTTATCTGCCCTTCCCAGCCGCGGCGGCGCGCGTGCGCGGGTCGTCGTCCCACGCGGCTAAGGGCGCCTTTGTGCTTGGTGATCTCGACTACCAGCGCGCTCAGCGGTCGCTGTCGACCGCGGTCGCTGGCTGGCAAGTCTGTACCGCCGCTGGCTGCGCCGTGTCGGCGAGCGCGGCCAAGGAGATGAACGTCGCCCTGCACACCGACGCGGTCAGCCGCGGCGCGGCCGTGTGTGGACGGTCGGCCAGCTGGGGTGCGCTGCCGCCGACCGAGGCGCCCGCCGTCGCGCGATCGCTGGCCACTCGGGTGGCCGACCACGTCTGGCTGGCCTCGGGCACCGCCGCCACGGAGCGCAGCGTGCGCGGCGCGCTGCCCGGCCGACGATTCATCCACCTCGCCACGCATGGCTTCTTCTCCGACCCGAAAGCGTGCGGCCAGCCCATCGATCCGCTACGAATCGCCAAGCTGCTGCAGCGCTCCGTCGCCGACGGCGCCGCGGCGCCCATCGTGGATCCAATGGCCATGAGCGGCGTCGTCTTGTCGGGCGCCAACGCCATCTCGTCGGGCGCGTCCGCCGCCAACGACGGCGTGCTGAGCGCGCGAGAGGTCGCGCGCATGGACCTGCGTGGCACCGAGCTGGCCGTGCTCTCGGCCTGTGAAACCGGCCTCGGCGTGAGCGGCGACGGCGAAGGCACTCTGGGTTTGAGCCGCGCGTTTCTGGTCGCGGGTAGCGCGCACACCATCGTCTCGCTGTGGCAGGTGCCCTCCGCCGAGACGACGCAGCTGTTCACGCATTTCTACGCCGCCCTCGTCGCCGGCAAACATCGGGGCGACGTTCCGGCGGCCTTGCGGGCGGCGCGTCTCCACCTGTTGGCCGACCTTCGGGCCCGAAAACTCGGCGCGTCCACGTTTCTCTGGGCCGCCTTTGTGCCGTTCGCGGCGGGCCTCTAGTCGCCACCGCAGCGCCGAGGCCGTCGGATAGATCCATTGGCGCCGCCGCGCGTCGGAGTGAGCCATGACCCACACCATCCCCACCCGCCTGCCCCGACCAAAGCCTGCCCGCGTCGCCTGGGCCATCACGCTGTTGCTGTTGGTGGCGGTGACACGCCCCGCCAGCGCTCAACCGGCGAAGAAGGACTGCGGCGGCGCGACGCCCACGCACATCTGCAAGGCGTTCGAGGCCGCCCCCAAGGCCAACGTCGCGGACGCGACCACCCAGGCCGTCATCGCGGTGTGGCAGAAGCTTGAGGCGCCCTTCGGCTCGCTGACCGGCCGCTCGACGGGGCTCGTGGTGCTCGGCGCCGCTGCGCGTTTCCACGGCAAGCCGTTTCCGCCGGCGGCCTACATCTGCCCAGGCGTGCCACCGGTGGTGTACGTGCCCCATACGCTGGTTGAGCGCGTGCTGGTGCAGAAGAAGTACCCGGAGGACTTCCTGGCCTTCGTGATCGGCCACGAGCTGGGCCACCGCGCCAACGATTTCTCAGCCGACGGCTGCCAGCTCGCGGCGTTTCAGCGGCCCGGTCAGGGCCACAGCGAGGAGGAGCTGGCCGACTCCCGATCCGCCTTTTTCACCGCGATCGCGGGTTACTCGACGCGGCTGCTGGCGCGAACGGACCTCGTCAGCGCCTTTCTCGCCGAAGAGTTCCACGTCCGCAAGTTTGGCTTGGAGAAGCGGCGCAAAGCCCTGACCAGCGCGCTGAGTCGGTTTGAGCCCTTGGAGCAGCTCTATCAGACCGGGATCACGCTGGCCCTGTCCGGCGAGACCAAGGCGGCCACGCGCGTGATGGCGTTCGCGGAGGAGCGCATCCGCTCTGGCGGGATCCCGGTGCCGGAGATGCTGGTCGGTCGGGCCATGGTTCTGATGATGGACGCCGCCCAGCTGGCGCCGTGGCAGGCCGCCGCGAACCTGCCTGTGCCGCACCAGCACCTGCGCTGCGCGCCCATCTTTCCGGGGCACACGGCGCTCGCAGAGGAGCCCGAGGCGCGCGCAGGTGTGCGTGGCGCCATGGGTGCGCGCGACGCGTCACGGCGGTCGTTGCTGACCGCGCGCAAGCTGCTGAGCGAGGCCGGGGAGATGGGCGCGTCGCCGTTTGCCGTCTCCGCGGCGCAGGCGTGTGTGTCGTTCTATCTAGGTGAGCCGCTGCTCGCCGCCAAATACCAAGCGCAGGCTGACAAGCTCGCGGGCAGCGGCACGCCCAAGTCGGTCCGCGCGGCCCTCGCGGGCAACCGCGCGCTCATCGGGTTCTTGGCCAAGGTCATCGCGACGCCAGCGCCGCCTACGACCGACCCGAAAGCCCTCAAACGCTGGGGCGCGGCCCTCGCTCGTAACACCAAGGCTTGGCGTGCCCACCCGGCGCTCAGCGCGATGGTGCAGCGCATCAAGCTGCTGCCTAAGTCTGCGGCCCAGCAGGCCCCAGCGCTCGCCACGGCGACCTGTCGCAACAAGCGCCTCGCCAAAGGCCTCAAGCCGCTGCAGCTGCCCAGCGCAGCCTTGGTCCGCGGTCCGCCGGGTGTGTGCCCGAAAGGCTGGAAGCGAGTGCACAGCCTACCGCGGCCAGACGTCGCGGCGCGGTCCGGTACACAGCACGGGGTGACGACGTGCGCGCCGGCTGACGGCACGGCGGGCGTACGATGGGTCCACGTCAGTCTGCCGCAGATCATGAGCCCGCCCATGCCGGCGATCGACGTGCGGATGCGCATCATCGACGGACGCACGCACCCCATGCCGGCCTTCGCCGCGTGGCCGTGCATCTGCGACGCTGGTCTCCAGTCGGTTGGCGTAAATGACCAGGGTTTGGCGGCCTGGATGGTCTCGTGTGACGCGCTCGGCGTTGAGATGGGCGTCGTCTTTGTCGGACCCGACGGCAAGATCCGGCGGCTGGTCGTCATCGATAGCGATTGAGCTCGTCGGGCGGCGAGGAGGAATGGGGGGTCAGAGCACTACACTTAACACCTATAGGTGTTAAGTGTAGTGCTCTGACCCCTTGATTGCCGCGGCGCCCAGCGGCTCGGTGAGCACCGACGCTTGCCTCCGGCTCGCAGCGACGATATGACCAGCGTGGGCGTACCCAACGACAGAGAGAGGTGTTAGATGACTCAGCTTCCGACCGTTCGCATGTACATGGACAAATGGGTCCACACCTTGACGCCAGACACCGACATCCACAGCGGGGTCGCCATGCTGCTGTCGCGCCATATCACCGGTGCGCCCGTCGTCGATGAGGATCAGCGCGTGGTCGGGATTCTGACGGAGAAAGACTGCCTTCGCCTGCTCACCATGGGCGATCACAGCGGCGAGCTGGAGGGGCTGGTGGCGGAATACATGACCACCGACGTGACGACGGTGCCACCAGAGATGGACATCTACTTTGCGGCAGGTGTGTTCTTGAACCATCACTTCCGCCGGTTGCCGGTGGTTGAGGACGGCAAGTTGATCGGCGCCATCACCCGCTTCGACATCTTGCGAGCGATTCGCATTCAGTTGCCGTAGCCCGAAAATTCGGCGTGGGAGCGCCGTGTGCCGGCGGTTTGCGGTGTAACGAACCAAGCGAACACAGCTACAGCGCGCGACAGGGAGGTTCATGGTGACCAATCAGGAACGGTTGACGCGGCGCCCCACGCGGACCAGCGGCGGCGTGACCGGCGACGACGCCACCACAGCGGACAGCGCCCGCGTTCGGACCGCCTCATGAGCGAGGGCTGGCAGGCAGACCTCGAGATCCAAGGTCCGAGCGCAGCTTACCGGCTCGTCCGCCCGCTCGGTGAGGGCGGCTTCGCGACGACGTGGCTGGCGGAGCGCGTGAGCGACGGCATGCAGGTGGCGTTGAAGTCGCTGCACATTCGGCGGCTCAAGGACTGGAAGAGCCTGGAGCTCTTTGAGCGCGAGACGCAGGTGTTGCGGCGACTGGACCACCCGCGTATCCCGAACTATGTCGACGACTTCACCTTGGGTGATGATCCAGCCCACCCCGACGGTCTCGTGCTGGTGCAGCAGTTTGTTGACGGCGCGCCGCTGAGCGACGCCATCGCTGGCAAGATGGCCATGGACGAGGCGCGGCTGGTGTCGTGGATGGCGCAGCTGCTCGATGTGCTCATCTACCTGCACAGCCAGACCCCGCCGGTGATTCACCGCGACGTGACGCCGAAGAACGTGCTGCTCGATGGCGACGGCGGCGCGTGGTTGGTGGATTTTGGCACGGTGCAGGCGGCGGTGCGCTCGGCTACGGACATCTCCAGCACGAGCGCCGGTACGTTCGGATTCGCGCCCATGGAGCAGTTCGTCGGCGCGGCCTTTCCTTCCAGTGACCTCTACGGCCTCGCTATGACGGCCCTCGCGGTGGCCTCGGGCAAGAACCCGACGGATATGGCCTTCACCGGTGTGCGGGTCGACGTGCGCGCGCTCGTGCAGGTCGACGCGCGGCTCACGCTCTTGCTCGAACGGATGACGGAGCCCGACCCGGAGCGGCGGCTCAACCACGCCGCCCTCGCCTTGGCGCAGCTGCGGCCCCTGGTTCATCGCCTCGCGGGGCGTGACGCGGCGGGTGCGGCGGCGATGCAGGCGGTGGCGGAGCGGGCCCGTGAGGCGCTGCCGGCCCGAAATCAGGCCGTGGAAGACGATCTCCTGCCCAGTGAGCGCATGCGCGAGGCCGGGCTGCGCATGGCCACCGTCGCCGCCGCTGCGCTGCCGATTCCGCCGCTGCGTGAGCGCTTTAGCTGGGCGCGCAGGGCGGCCGTGTCCCACACGGGCGACTGGCTCGCGGTGAACCGCTTTGTGCTGGACGCACGCGACTTCAGCGTTGTCGGCCGACTTCGCAACGAGCACAGCGCGGCCGCGTTCAGCACGGCTGGGGACCGCCTCGTCGCCTATGACGAGGGCTCGTGGCGCGACGGCCACCTGCACGTCTACACCCGCAGCGGCGGCACGTTCACCCACGTCGCGCACATCGAGACGGGGATCGACGACCCCGCGGTCGCGCTCTCCCCCGACGGCCGCGCGCTCTGCGCCACCGACGAGAGCCAGACGTTGCTCTTCGACGCTGCGACCGGTGCGCAGACCCAGCGGGTGCCTGGGCGCTGGGACGACGTCTGCTTCACCGCGGATGGCAGCGGGTTGGTCCTGGTCGACCGCGACAAGTACGAGGCGCGGGTGCTTCAGGGCGACGGCGGCGAGCACACCATCCAGGGCGTCAGCGCAGTGGCGTGTAGCGTCGACGGCGCCAGCCTGGCGGTGCTCGGCGAGCGCGGCGTCGCCCTGCACGACGGTGCGCATCCGGCCAAGCGGCTCGGCAAGCGCTTTGGACCGAACGGCAAGAGATGGCGCGCCGCCGCCTTCAGCCCTGACGGCCGTTGGCTCGTGGGCTTCAACTATAGCGACGACGTCTTGGAGCTGTTCGATGTGCCCGCCCGCGCCCACGTGGCCACGTTGCGCGACCCGAATCAGCCCAAGTCTCGTGTCAGCTCTGTGCTCTCACTCGGCTTCAGCGCGACGGGCGAGCGCCTGTTCGCCGCGTGCTCCATCGCCTACAACCGCTACGTGAAAGACACTGAGCGTTGCCTCGCGGTGTGGTCGTTGCCGGAGGCCGCCTACCTCGGCTGCGTCGCGCTGGACGACGACGGCAAGCAACCGCTGCTGGTCAGCGCACGCGGCTACTACGGACTCGCGCCTAAGCACGGCGCTGACAACAAGAAGACGAAAAAGCCCCAGAAATCGGACGAAAAGCAGCCCTGGCGGAGGCCGGAGGTCGCGCGCGGCGGGCTGCGCGGGCGGCCGCTGGAGGAGCTGCTCGACGACTTGGGTCGGGCTCAGTTGGCGGACGTGGAGGCCCGCTGGCGCTTCGCCGAGGCGCTGCTGGCCGCCGGGACGTTGGACGCAGAGGCCGCGCCGGCGGACGTGGTGGATGCGACGCGTGGTGTGACCCACGTGCTCGATCAGGTGGTCCGCGACGCGCGGGCGGCGCAGCGCGGCGTGACGACGTTTGGCGGCGGGACGCAGTCCGTGGCGCTCGCCGTGGACCACCTGCGGGCCGCGGCGGACGTGCTCCGGGGCCGTGAACCGGCCGAGTTGGTCGCGATGCACGGCGAGCTGCTTGCGGAGGCGGAGGCGGCGGAGTTGGTGAGCGCTCAGCAGGAGCGGCAGCGAAGTCGTCCCAAGATCAAAACGGTGCCGCCTGAATCGGCGCGTCGCATGGCGGTAGCTTCGGGGGCCGCCGCGCGGCGTGAGGCCGTGATGCCGTCGCAGGTTGATGCGCGCGCCCTGGCTCAGCGCAAGCTGTTGATGTGGGTCGCGGTGGGCGGTGTGGTTGGTGTTGTGGCTGGGGTGATGGCTGTTTTGATGCTGTAGCCGCTCACGGGCTCACGGTGTCAGACACGTCCTCTTCCTCGGTTGAGAGCCAATTAGGCCGCGCCTTTGGTTTGAGGTAGACGCGATGGCGGGTCAACTGCGCCTCGCGCGCCGTCGTCTGGCCGCCGCGTATGGGATTCAGATGCGGGTATGCCGGCGCGCGCAGCCATGCACGCGGAGGTGAAATCGCTCCGGGAATGCGCCAAGCAGGCGGAGAAAGCGCGCTCGGCTCTGTCATCGACAAGCACCGGTCCGTGGCGCGCACGTCGGTTCACCATATGGAGATGAGTGCTGGGAGAGTCCCGCCTGGGATACCGCAAGAGGGCTCCCGTGCATGGGGACGGTCAAAGAGGAAAGAGGACGTGTCTGACACCGCTCCGGCCTTGGTCGTCGTTCCGTCCACCGCATGAAAAATCAGCCTGCATGAGCCGGCCACGATCTTGCTGAGTATGGCCTGGCCTGGGAAGTTGCTGTTGCGACACAAACTCCCGCCCAGGACGCAGACCATGGCCGCAGCCTACACGCACAGAGATCCAGCGGAAACCACAAAATCCAGAACCTACCGGCGACACTGCCGCGGGGAAGCGGCGGGCCAGCTTCGACAGCTTCACCAAGCGCAGGCCTCCAGAGTGAGCGAGCGCGCTCATGCCAAGGAGATCGGCATCCCGCGCACGACGATGCGAGCTACCGTTTAAGGTCGTACAATCGACCAGCGATGAAGCCGTCGCGCTGAAGAAACACGCAAAGGAGGGCCTGGATTCGCACAACTCACTAGGCACCTTTCATGGGCCTTGGTCATCGTTTCGTCCACCACGAAAAAAACAGCGACCGAACAGCAGCA
>ERZ889078.3263-NODE-3263-length-10847-cov-13.547257_pt1 | contig 10847 bp, 6 predicted proteins | sample MGYA00521266_ERZ889078 | MGnify/ENA primary metagenome ERZ889078 (study PRJEB32303, sample SAMEA104408618) | aquatic metagenome | biome: Brackish water; feature: Pelagic; material: water | place: Baltic Sea | collected 2014-06-16T06:34:00 | depth 76,534 m ... | reverse complement strand
TTGCAAAGAGAGCGTATTCGCGGAGATTCACAGGATGCTAAAAGACGACGGCAAGCTTCAATTCGCCGACATGGTGGACGTATCCGTGGACGAAGGGGCTTGTTGCTCGGTTGAGAACTCGTCTTGTTGCGACGAAAGCGAAGGCGATTGGGCGAACTGCGTGGCGGGAACGCTGCGAGTCGAAGAACTCGTCGAGATCATTCAAAAAGCGGGATTCAAAGACGTGGTTTGCAGTGGACTAAACCACTATAAAACCGCTTCTACCACCCAGGGAGCCACGTTTAGCGCCACGAAAATTTCCTCAAAAGAACTCAGGCGAGCGCATTGGGACGGCGTCTTTAAAACGTCGGACTACTCTCAAGTCTTATGGCACCAAAGCTCTCCAAAAAAATCCTTGGACTTCATACGCTCTTTCGCGCCCAAAGAAGCTTCCATCATCGACGCGGGATGCGGAGCCTCTCTTCTCGTCGACGCTTTGCTTGAGGACGGCTACGAGAACGTCACTCTTTTGGACGCCTCGCAAACTTCGCTCGATTTGGTAAACGCGAGAATACCAAATCAAAGCGTCCGCTACGTTTGCGACGACGTTTTAAACTACAAAACGGACAAAAAGTTCGACATATGGCACGACAGGGCCGTTTTTCACTTTCTAACGACCAAAAAAGAGCGAGACGCGTACTTTGAAGTTTTAACGAACGTCTTAAAAGAAAACGCGACCGCGATTATCAGTACCTTTAGAGTCGACGGCCCGATCGCGTGCGCCGGTTTGGACGTTGTTCAATATGACGAGACAAAAATGCTGAGCTCCCTCCCAAGCGGCTTGCGACTTCTAAAAAGCGAAGAGTTTACGCACGTCACGCCTAAAAACAGCGAGCAAAAATATATATATTTCATCATGAAAAAAGAAGGGAACGAAACACTTTAGCTATTATTAATAGTAATGCACTATACTGCTTTAACTTAATTTAGGAGTGTGTAATGTCAAGTTTCAAAATGTTGTTCACAAGAGCGTGCCTACTGTTGTTCATGGGTTTTGCGACCTTAGGCGCGAACAACGGCATTGTTGTTTATGAAGCGAATATCGCGAAACTTATTGATAAAGAGACTGAATTTGACGTTGCGGACGTTAAAAGCATGATTATCAAGGTCTCCATAGACGAGGACGTGTCGGACGTACTTGACAAAAACGACGACGTAAGAGCCGCGCAAAAATTGGCGGACGCCGCGCAAAGATCAGTAAAGCTAACAGTGAAAACAGTCGGTACGCTTTTTGACGAGTATGAAAAAAGAGCCAAAGCGTTGCAAGAAAAAAACGAAGACGAAAAGGCGAAACAAGTCTTTAAAGACTTTGAAGTCCAAGCCAACAAGCTAATCGACAAGATTGAGGCCAAAGCGCTCCAAGATATGGAGAAAGAGTGGAAAGCCATACAAAAATCGCGTTCGGATTACAAAAAATACAAGCTAAACGCGGGAATAAACCTCACGGTAAAAATCACTGGATTGATGGTCAGCGTCGCTAGAGTGGCGGTAACCGCAGGCGCGGACCTCTCAGCGATAAAGAGTGGAATTTCAGACATCTACGGCATCTACAAAGACATAAAGAAACTCGCCGACACCGCGGAAAAAGTACACAAGCAAAACGTAAAAACTTTAGCGGCGCTTCAAAAAAGCCTTCTTAAAAAAGATCCAAAATCATTAAAAGAAAAAGCTAAAGACAAGGCGCAAAAAGCCATGGTCGCTCTCATGCACGGCGGAGTAAAAGATCTTTCCAAATCAAACGATTTGTTTGAAAACAAACTTCGCGGCTTGGACGTAAGAGCGGATGAAATCGGTAAAAAAATCAATATCTTGCTTAATAAAGTGGAATCTCAGAAAAAAGATTTAAGCGACAAACAACTCGAAGCAATCGCCACGTTGCAAAAAGATCATTTCGCTAAAATTGACAATCTTAACGAGCGTCTTGGTCAAGGTCTCGCTAACGCCCTGGACATGAAAAAAAGCATTAAAGATTTAGAAGACGTAACTCCAACAGGCAAGTTTTCAAAGATTGAAGCCCTTTATGACCAATACGCGGAGCAGCTGTCGCTACTCGTAACCGTAGCTGGACAAGTGGACAACGTTCTTGGAATGGTCTCATCAGACTACGCCGCCGCTTCAAGCACAGCCAAGAGCGCGCTAAAAGTATTTTAATAGCCTCATAAAGAGGCGCTAAACACAAACCCTGCACACTCTCGTGATATAATCTTCATAAATATCACGGAGGTTCCTCAAATGCGAAAAACCCTTATAACTCTCTTGGCGCTTATAAATTCTCTCTGGGCGATCGGCTTGGACGAGGTTGTAAGCTCCGCGCTGCAAACGAATCCGTCTTTAACCTCCATAAGCGCCAGGCTCCAAGCGAACGAACAAAGCGTTGAGATCGCGAGCCACTTTGATAATCCCCAGCTGCTTTTGAGCAAAAACACTCTCGACTCCGCGCAACCCATGAGCCAAAGCGTCTTAACCATAAATCAAAAACTTCCCTACTATTCCAAACGCGACTCCAAGAAAAACGCGGCTTTGGCGCAAGATGGCGTTATTAGCGAGGAGTTGCGATTCGCCAAGGTCGAGCTTGTCCGCAGGATCAAAGAAGAGGCTTACGCGATTTGGGAGCTTGAAGAACTTAAAAAAATCATAAACGAGTACGTAAAACTCACGCGACAAAACATCGAACTTCACGAGGCGTACGTCAGCGACGCGCAAAACCACCACATGGGCATCATGAAGGCCAAACTTTCGCTTGCGCAACTTGAGATTCACACAAGCGAGTTAAACTCGAAAATCGACTCCGCGTACGCGAGGCTCTCCTATCTCGCCGCGCTTGAAGTGAAAGATTTGCGAATATCTTTGGAGATGGGAGAAAAGCCGGACTTGAATCTTTTGCTCCTCGCCATGAAGAACAATCCAAGCGTCGCCATCAAAACCAAGGAACTGCTCGCGCAAAACGCTCAGGTTCAACTCGCGGATATAAACCAATACCCCGACTTCAACCTCATGGCCGGTTACGCGTACAGAGAAAAGTTTGAGAACTATTTCAATTTTGGCGTCGGAGTGTCCCTTCCGATATACGCGACGGAGAGCGCGATGAAAGAGCGAGAAAAAGCGAAGGCCCTCTCGGTGGCGAGTCAAGGCGAAGACGTGAAGTCCTCGGTAAACTCGACGCTTAGAGCCTACTACTCGCAGATGCTCTCGGCCCATGAAATTTACCATATCATCGAAGACGACGCGTTGGGGCAAATCGAGCACATGTTCGAGATAAGCGACTCCTCCTTGTCCACCGGAGGCGATTTGTTTAAGTACGTTGACGTTCTTTTTTCCAAACTAAAACTCGAAGAAAAAAGCGTAAACGCGGTGGGAAACTACTATCGAGCCAAAGCTAAAATATCCGCGCTCAAAGGAGAGTTACAATGAGCAAAGCACTCTTAATCCTGTTTCTATTTTCGTCCATTTTCGCAAGTGAGGCCACGGTAAAACAACTCTTCAGCGTCCAAAGCGTCAAAGCGCGAACCGTTCAAACCAGCCACTCCAAACAAAGCTACGGTTACGTCAAAGCCGACGATTCGAGAGTCTTCGACGTCAGTCCGCGTTTTGGCGGCTACGTCGTGACGCTCTACGCCGACAAAACGTATCAGTACGTGAAAAAGGGCGACGCCCTCGCGAGCGTTTACTCCCCCGAGGTCTACAAGGCCAAAGAGGATTACGTCAACTCATACGCCTATTCGCAAGGCAAAACAAACAACGGGATGATCGCGAGTTCGAAACTAAAGCTGGAGTTGTTGGGCGTCTCTAGCGACGAAATAGCCGAAGTTCTCAAAAACAAAAAAGTTTCTCAAAACACGATTATACGCTCCCCGCAAGACGGTTTCGTTTTCGTCAAGAACGTAAACTCCGGTTCCGCGTTCAACGCCAAAACGAAACTCTTCGAGATAGTGAATCTAGAACGCGTTTGGGTGGAGGCGAAAGTTTTTGACGAGGATTTGTCTTGGCTTAAAAACGCGAAGAGTTTCGAGGCGAGCTTCAAAAGCGACGACGCGACTTACAACGCGACCTCCACTCTCTTGTACCCAAACCTCGATCCAAAGGAAGCGACTTTCACGCTAAGGCTCTATCTCCAAAATGCAGGAAACAAACTGTTTCCCGGCATGTACGCCAGCGTGATTTCCAAAGACGCGCCGACGAAATATCTAACGCTTCCAAAAAGCGCGGTTATGCGCAAAAACGCAAAGTTTTACGTATTCATGGTTGGAGGGTTTGAGGGAGAGTACGAGCCAAGAGAAGTGGTCGCTGCGCCCTTGGACGCAAACGACTACGTAATCCAAAGCGGTCTCAACGACGGGGACGAAGTGGTGAACAACGCGCTGTTTATGATGGACAGCGACGCGCAAATCAACGGACTCTACTAATTATGTTTACAAAAGCTTACTCCCCGGGGAGTAGAGGAAAACAAGATGATTGAAAAGCTCATAGCGTTTAGCGTTAAAAACAAATTTTTAGTCTTGATGGCGGCGCTTTTCATAGCGGCTGGCTCCGTTTGGAGCGTGAAGAATACTCCGCTCGACGCTCTTCCAGACCTCTCTCCTCCCCAAGTCATCGTCTCGATAAACTGGGCTGGACAATCGCCCCAAATCGTTGAAACGCAGGGAACCTACCCGCTCGTTTCGCAGTTTTTGGCCATCGCCGGAATCGACACGGTTCGAGGATACTCGACTTACGAAAACGGCTTGATTTACATCATCTTCAAAGAGGACACCGACCTCTACTGGGCTAGAAGCAGGGTTCTAGAACAGTTGGCGTCCATGTCTTCGCAACTCCCTCCCTCCATGAACGTCTCGCTCGGACCCGACGCGAGCGGCGTTGGATGGGTTTACGAGTACGCGCTTAGCTCAAAAACAAAAAACCTTAGTGAGCTTAGAACGCTGCAGGACTACTATTACAAATACGCGCTCATGGGCGTCGACGGCGTTAGCGACGTCGCGAGCGTTGGCGGATTCGTACCGACCTATCAGGTGACGCTGAGCAACGACAAGCTTGTAAAATACAACTTGAGCGTACAAGAAATCGCGAGCGCGTTAAAAACGAACAACAACGACACGGGCGGTCGCATCGTCATCGAAAACGGTTTTGAGTGGATGATTCAAGCCAAGGGTTACGTAAAAGATCTTGACGACATTCGCAAGCTTGTTCTTACAACCAAAACCGGCGCGCCATTAACCCTCGGCGACATAGCGAGAGTCGAACTCACTCCCGCCCCTCGAAGAGGAGTGGCCGACTTAAACGGCGAAGGAGAAGTCGTCGGAGGCATAGTCATGGTTCGCTACGGGGAAGACGTTTACTCCGCCATCAAACGGGTGGACGCGAAAATGAAATCGCTCAAAGTGGATGACGTCGAGGTCACGACCGTTTACGACCGTTCGGGACTCATAGACAAGGCGGTCGACACGCTAAAAAGCACGCTCATAGAGGAGAGTCTTATCGTCGTCGCGATTATCGGCCTTTTTCTCATGCACTTTCGCTCGTCCCTCATCGTCGTAATCGTTTTGCCGCTCACCGTCGGATTTACGTTTTTGCTCATGAAACTTTTTGGAATCGGCTCAAACATTATGAGTCTTGGAGGCATCGCCATCGCCATCGGGGCCATGGTCGACGCCAGCATAGTCATGATAGAAAACGCCCATAAATCGCTCAGCAAGTTCGAAGCGCAAAACTCGAGACTCCCAACCGACATGGAAAGAATAGACATCATTGTGAAATCTTCCCAGCTCGTCGGCAGGCCGATTTTCTTCGCCCTCGCGCTCATAGTGGTTTCGTTTTTGCCAATCTTCGCGCTCGATGGGCAAGAGGGGCTGCTTTTCTCTCCGCTCGCCTTCACGAAAACTTTCGCCATGGCGGCTGGAGCGCTTTTGAGCATAACGCTCGTTCCCGTTTTGATGGTTTATTTCGTAAAGGGCAAAATCTTGGCCGAGAACAAGAACCCGCTCAACAGATTTTTTATCTGGATTTACCACCCTCTCATCGTGTATGGATTGAGGTTCAAGTATCTCGTCATTTTGGCGGTTTTCGCGTCTTTGGGCTACATGTATCCGCTTTACAACTCCCTTAAATGGGAGTTCATGCCCATGCTCAACGAGCAAACTTTCATGTACATGCCCGTCACTCCGTACGGGATTTCCGTGGACCAAACAAAAGCCTTGACCCAAAAAACGGACATGATCATCAAGTCGTTTCCAGAGGTGCAAAGCGTCTTCGGCAAAGGCGGACGGGCTTCGAACGCCACCGACCCCGCGCCACTTGGCATGATCGAAACCATCATCACGTTCAAGCCAAAAGAGCAGTGGAGAGAGGGCGTGACCTACGAGAGTCTAAAGCAAGAGATGGAGGACGCGCTTCAAATCCCGGGACTCATCAACTCCTGGACCTACCCCATCCGCGGTCGAATCGACATGCTTCTTAGCGGAATCCGCACTCCGCTGGGGATTAAGCTTTACGGAAAAACTCCCGAGGGGCTTCAAAAATTCGGCAAGGAGATTGAGGACAAGCTGAGAAGTTTCGACAAAACTCTTTCCGTTTACGCGGATCAAGCGAGCGCGGGCTACTACATCGACGTGAACTTGGACGAAGAAAAACTCCAGCGCTACGAGATAAAAAAAGACGCGCTCTTGGAGTACGTCTCCTTGGCGGTCGGAGGGATGAAAGTCTCCACCATGTACAAGGGGCTCGAGCGCTATCCAATCAGCCTGCGACTCGAAGACGACGAGAGAAGGAGTCTCGACTCCATCAAAAACATACTCGTCAAAACCAAGTTTGGCTTCACGCCGCTTGGCTCCTTGGCGGACGTCGCGCACCGACAGAGCGCCTCGGTCATAAAAAGCGAGATGGCAACGCCCGTCACCTTCATCTACATCACTCCAAACGAGGGCGTAAGCGCGACCGACTACAAAAAAGAGGCTGAAAAACTCTTGGACTCCATCGACTTTGAATCCGGATATCACGTCGAGTGGGCCGGACAATCCGAATACCTGGAATCCGCGATGGCGAAGATCGTTTGGATAGTTCCCGCCGTTTTGGTGGCCATTTTGGTTTTAATCTTCATGGCGCTCAAGCAAACGGCTCCAACGCTCATAGTGTTTTTCACTTTGCCGTTCGCGCTTTTGGGCGGACTTCTTTACCTCAACGCGCTTGATTTTTCCATGAGCATAGCCGTCATAGTGGGCTTTTTGGCCCTCCTCGGCGTCGCCGCGGAAAACGCCATAGTCATGATAGTCTACCTCCAAGAGAGCGTGGACAACTCCAAAAGAGAGAATGGAAGCGCTTTTAACGCGACTCATCTTAACGCCGCCATCTACGAGGGCGCCGTGCAGAGGGTTCGCCCCAAACTAATGACCGTTTTTTCCATACTCGCGGGGCTCTCCCCCATCATGTACTCGCACGGAGTTGGAAGCGAGGTCATGCAACGCATCGCCGCTCCGATACTTGGAGGCGTCATAAGTTCCGCCATTTTGAGTCTTATCATCATTCCGATTTTGTTTGAAATTTTTACCAGAAGAGAGTTAAAGGATGCGAAAAATGATTAAAAATTTATTGCTCGTTGGTTTGGCGTTAGTCGCGTTTAGCGCTTGCAGCGAAGAGAAAAAAGCGAGCTCCTCCTCGGCGAGCATGTCTAAATGCGGCGCCGGAAAATGCGGGGTGAACATGATCGACGGAAACTCCGCCCTCGCCAAAAAGAAAAAAAACGTTTTAAGGCAGATGAGCGAAGAGGACAAACGCAAGGATTGCGTCATAAACGCGCCGACGACGAAAGAAGTCTACGATTGCGTTCGAAGCCCCGTTACCAACAAACTCTCGCTTAAATGCGGCGTGAGCGAAGCGGTTATGAAGTGCGGAGCCTCCACGTGCGGGAACGCGTCTAAATAGAGCGAAGAGAATTATATGAACCTCCAAACGCGACAGCGCGTCAAAGAATTAAAGCTACAAAAACTCTTCTAAAATTTTATGCAACGCTTCCTCGTCAATGGGCTTTGACAAGTATCCGTCCATGCCTGCCGCCAAAAAGCGCTCCTTGTCTCCGGCCATGCTGTTCGCGGTTAAGGCTATGATTGGAACGCGTTTGCCCGCGTGTTTTTCTTTGATGATTTTCATCGCCTCTATTCCGTTCATGTTGGGCATGTTCTCGTCCATCAAAATCATCTTGTGTATCTCTGGATCGTACGCGTTTACGGCTTCGAGGCCGTCATTCGCCACGTCGCAGGTGAGGCCGAAGTCTTCCAAAAGCATTCTTATCAACATCTGATTCGTTTTGTTGTCCTCGGCGACCAAAACGTGCCCGCTCAGAGCGGCTCTTTCCCCCTGCGCTTCTTGCGTCGCTTCGTCCGCGTCGATGGCGTCGGACACTTTTACCAAAGGCATAGTTACGGTAAAAGTCGTCCCGACGCCCTCTTCGCTCGTTAGCTCTATGCGCCCGTCCATGGCTTCCACAAGTTTTTGGGTTATGCTCAGACCCAATCCCGTGCCGCCGTACTTTCTCGTGGTGCTGCCATCGGCTTGAGAGAATGGTTCAAATATTTTATTTTGAACCTCTTTCTTCATTCCTATTCCGTTATCGCTTACGGATACAACAAGGAAACCATCTTTGTAATCTCCGCCAACCGTGATGAGACCATTTTGCGGAGTGAACTTTATCGCGTTGGATATTAGGTTTAAAATGATTTGGCTGATTCTTCCCCAGTCTCCAAAAAACATTCCTTTTAACTGGTCGTCAACGTTGATGTCATAATTCAAAACTTTTTTATTTGTCAAGCCTTCAAACTGCCATGAAAACTCTTCAAATTCAACGTAAGCGTTAAACTCATAAGGCTCAATTGTAAAATTGGAATCTTTAATTTTGGCTAAGTCTAAAATGTCGTTTATAAGTTTGAGAAGAGACAGGGCGCTATCGTTTATCGTGCTAGACATCTCTTTATGACCCGGATCCGTCTGCTTTTTGTTTAATAGTGAACTAAAGCCGATAATCGCGTTTAGCGGCGTGCGAAGTTCGTGACTCATGTTCGCCAAGAACTCTTCTTTTACTTTTTCCGGCGTTACGTCATGACAAATGGAAGAGTAACCAGCCAGTTGACCGTCCTCGTCATGTTTGGGAGAAATCGTGATCCTAGACCAATAAAAACCACCGTCTTTTTTCAGGTTTTTAATCTCTCCGCGCCAAGTTTTTTCTTCTTTTAAATCACGCCACATCTCTTCGTAGAACTTTTTTTGAGTATCTGGATGGCGCAGAATACTATGGGGCTGACCAATAAGCTCCGCGTTGGAATAGCCGCTAGCTTCACTAAGCGCCGCGGACGCGTAAGTGATGATTCCTTTTGTATCCGTATCGGAAGCTATGACGTTCGAACCAAAAACTTCAAGCGATTTGTCCAGTATCGTTTTCGTTTTTTTATCTTTGGCTTGACTCAGCCCGACTTCTTTCTGAATCCTTTCTTCAAGGTTTTCATTCGCGTCTTTTAAGGCGTCGCTCAGCAGTTTAAGTTTATACGTGCCGCGTTTGAGGATCAAGTAGACGATTAGTCCGGAAAACAAAAATATCAACAAAATTATTGAAAAAATATACTTGTTCAATATGGCGATTTTTTCCGTTATTTGCTTGTCGATCTCTTTGGAAAATTGTTTGATTAGCTCTCCGCTCTTGCTCACTCGCTCTCTCATCTCGCCGCTAAGCCCGAGAGTGGGATTTAATCCAATCTCGTTTTTTGCTTTTACCAACGACAGAAAATCATTGTTGTACATTTGCAACAGAAAATCATCGCTGTACTTTTGCAACTGAGCGTCTTCTTTATTCATTTTTAAATTTTCTTTTACCCCTGATTCCAATAAACTTTGCATTATTTTTTTAAAATTAGCGACGTACTTCATATCGTTTCTTAAAAGAAAATCTTTTTCCTGCTTTCTTAAATCGTACACTTTCGCAAGCAGTTCCATGTTGTTTAACTTTAACGCTTCTTCCTCAACCATATGAACCGATGCGCTCAAATCGGCCTGCAATCCCGAGTTTTCATCCAATCCGATTTCGACTTGTTTATAAACCAAAGGATGAAAAAAACCTTCATACTCGTCAACGGACTCGACAAACGCCTCGAGACCTTTGGAGTCAATGTCGTTATCATTTAAATTTTTGATTATTTCAGTTGCGAGGAGACGCAGAAAAGCGTGTTCCGCTTCGTGCTTCTCTTCATACGCCATATCCTGTCTGAGTAAAAAGTTTTTTTCGTCTCTTCTTAGCGAAAGCATCGACGCGTGCAACTTCGCGATTTTCACTTCAGTGCGTTGGAGCGTGTTTAAGTCATTGATTTTTGCGTTTAAGAACGCGCTCAACGCCACAATGGCGACGCCGCTGAGGACAATAACGAGTATGAGCTTCAGCTCGTAAGAGATATTTTTAATCAACGCGCGCCTTTTATTAAAAATTATTATAAGGTAGAGTATATCTTGTTGTAAGTAAAAAAATAATTAAAGAGGGGGCCACCCTCCACTTTAAGCCCGCAAAAGCTCCGCCAACGGCTCCTCGCGTTTTTGCGAGCTAAAGTCGATTTGCGCGACGTGCCCAACGGTTCCATTTTCGTTTAAAAAAATCCCGCCGCTTTTCATCTCGCCCAGAACCTTGTTCGTCTGGGTCTTAAAGGTAAATTCGCTTTGCGTCGATTCCAAAAAGATGGCGCCGACCCCAGCCTCGCCAAGTCCGACGAGCTCTTTTTCTTTCGTGTCTTCGTTTTTAAACCAGACTTGAAGCTTGTTGAAAATGGAGTCGTTTTCGTCTATCC
>ERZ889078.3262-NODE-3262-length-10848-cov-25.897063_pt1 | contig 10848 bp, 10 predicted proteins | sample MGYA00521266_ERZ889078 | MGnify/ENA primary metagenome ERZ889078 (study PRJEB32303, sample SAMEA104408618) | aquatic metagenome | biome: Brackish water; feature: Pelagic; material: water | place: Baltic Sea | collected 2014-06-16T06:34:00 | depth 76,534 m ... | reverse complement strand
AAGGCGAAGATGGCGGAACCGTTCAGGTTACGGTAAAAGAACTAGGCGCGGATACGATCGTGATAGATTTTAATCATCCATTGGCCGGTAAGGAACTTATGTTTAGCGTCGCGGTCAACAATGTTAGAGACGCGTCCGCTGAAGAAGCAATGACCGGAATTCCTGCTGAAAACAAGCAAGAAGAAGGTGAAAGCTGTGGTACGGGTTGTGGATGTCACTAGTTTCATAACCGCGTCGGACGCTTCTTCAAAAGCGTTTAAAACAGCGACTCTTTTAAAAACCCTAAACGTCAACGCTCTTATTATGGGAGACGTTGGCGTAGGTAAAACAAGTTTGGCGAGATTTATTCTACCAGACGCCTTGGTGATGGACGCTTCGAATTTCAGAGAACTTCTGTTAGTTTTGGAAAGTTCAACCGACGTAATAATCACGAATATAGACAAATCTCCAAATATAAAAACGCTTCTACAGGCTATAAGCGAAAAAAAAATCCGAGTTATCTCAACTTCCAAACAAATATTGAATGATGAGCAAATTGATGAAGTCTTTAGCGTAAAATTTCATCTTTTGCCGCTTAGTCAAAGATTGGAAGATATACAAGCTTTGATTAAAAGATTTTCGCTTGAGGCGATTTCTCTTTTTGGCGGCGAAAATAAAGTTGCTATAGACGCGAGTGACGCGGATTTGCATGAAAACTCTCACTCTTTAAGAAGACAAGTGATGAGAAACTATCTACTTCAAAATATTAAAGACGCCGATTTGATGGACATTGTGCAAACGTATATAGCCCCCAAACTTGGCTCTAACAACGACTATAAAAAGTTTTTACATATTTATGAAGCGCCGCTAATTAGAGCGGGGCTAAAAAAGTTTAAATCTCAACTTCAGTTGGCGGATAAATTGGGTTTAAATAGAAACACTCTTAGAAAAAAAATAGCGGACAACGCGCAATACTTACAAGGGGAATAAATGTCAAAGAAAATAGCTATGATATTTGCGGGTCAAGGTTCGCAAGCGCTTGGAATGGGGAAAGATTTTTACGAATCTTCGGTAATAGCGAGAGAGATGTTCGCAAAAGCCGGAGAAAGAATAGGGGTCGATTTCAAAGAACTTATTTTTGAAGAAAATGAAAAGTTGGGTCAAACGGCATACACTCAGCCAGCGATTTTATTGGTGCAGATGGTTGCTTACAAACTGTTCACGGACGCTTGTCCCGACGTTAAAGCAGAACTTTTTTTAGGACATTCCCTAGGAGAGTTTTCAGCGCTTTGCGCGAGTGGAGCGATTGATTACGTAGACGCGATCGAATTGGTTCACAAGCGCGGTTCTTATATGCAGTCGGCGTGCGAAAGCGTTGAAGCGGGAATGATGGTTCTCGTTGGACTTGACGACGCTAGCGTTGAAAAAGTTTGCGCCGACGCTCAAGCGAATGGCAAAAAAGTTTGGCCGGCTAATTATAATCAAGACGGACAGTTGGTCGTGGCGGGTATGAAGTCGGACTTGGTTTCGCTCGAACAAACTTTTAAAGACGCCGGCGCGAAACGCGCTCTTCTTTTGGATATGTCGGTCGCGTCTCACTGCGAACTCTTGTCCTCGGCCCAAGAGCCTTTGGCGGAGTTGATGAATCGGATGATTAAGGACGACTTTTCCGCTCCAATCATATCAAACGTCACGACTAAGGCTTATTCGACAAAAGAGGAGGCGGTAGCGCTTCTGAAAGAGCAACTAGTAAAACCGGTGAAATACAAACAATCAATTTTGGCCATAGCGAACGACGTCGACATGGCGATAGAATTTGGAAACGGCGTTACTCTCAAGGGCCTAAACAAGAGAATCGCGAAAGAGTTGACGACTCTGAACGTATCGGATATGCCCTCTTTGGAAAAAGTGAAAGAAGAACTTCTATCTTAACATGAGAGTTACTTTGGCTCAAATATCGCCTAGATTGAATCGTTCGAATTTAGGGGAAGTTATCGACATTGTGAACAAGTTTAAGGGAGGAAGCGATCTTATCATTTTTCCAGAATTGTCCTTGAACGGATATTTACTGCAAGACAAACTCTACGAAGACGCCTACTCGATAGAAGAATTATCCGCGCTAAAAACTTTGAGTTATGACATTGATATCGTAGTTGGCGCCGCGATGAGAGACGAAAAAGTCTTTAGAAACGCGGCTCTTTATTTTTCTCGCGGAGAGCTTGTCAGTCAGCACTATAAAGTTCATCTACCAAATTACGGAATGTTCGAAGAAGCGCGCTATTTCGAAGCAGGCGAAGTTTTCGAGAGTTTTACTTTGAGAGATAAAAAGATATCGATGCTCGTCTGCGAAGACTTGTGGCACGAGAGCGTTCACAAAGATTTGATTAAAGAAAATCCAGATTTGATCATAGCTTTAGTGGCTTCTCCAGCTCGAGGGTTCACCGACGATGGTCTTGAAATAGAGGACCAATGGCTCTCGATAATTAAAACAGTGGCGAAAGAGTGCGCGGCGAAACTCATTTTCGTAAATCGAGTCGGTTTCGAAGACGGCCTTGGTTTTTGGGGCGGCAGTTGCGTGGTGGGCTCGGATGGGACTATTGGCGAAAAATTGCCTCGTTACGAAAAGATAGTCAAGACGTTCAATATATAAAACTCTAAACAAGGAATTGAAAATGAAAATAGCGATTATGGGCGCGATGCCAGAAGAGATAGCTCCAATACTGAGAAAATTGGGCGATTATGCGACAACGGAGTATGCGGGAAACAAATATTACGAAGCCACCTACAAAGGCATCGATTTGGTCGTGGCGTATTCTAAAATAGGCAAAGTTTTCTCGACTCTCACAGCTACGACCATGATAGAGCGTTTCGGCTGCGAGAAGCTGCTCTTTAGCGGTGTCGCCGGGGCTATATCTCCCACTCTAAAAGTTGGGGATTTGATTATCGCCACTAAACTCGCGCAGCACGATTTGGATATCACGGCGTTCGGACATCCTTTTGGGTATGTGCCGGAGGGCGGAGTTTTTGTGGCCGCTGACGACGAACTAATCGCTTTGGGCAAGAAAGTCGCGCTCGAGATGGGCAAGAGCGTTCAGGAGGGCGTGATAGCCACTGGCGATCAATTCGTCGCCAACGAAGAGAGAAAGAACTGGATAGGTTCGACCTTCAACGCGGACGCGTTGGAAATGGAAGGCGCTTCCGTGGCGGTCGTTTGCGACGCTTTGGACGTTCCGTTTTTTATACTTCGAGCCATCAGCGACGCGGCCGACATGGACGCTAGCTTTTCCTTTGACGAGTTCTTGGAAACAAGCGCCGTGGAATCGGCGGAGTTCGTTATGAAAATGGTGGATAAAATTGTTGAGTAAGCATGCCGATTAGCGTTTCCAAAAAGATAATGTCCAAACTTGGCCGCACGAACGCCGAGTTTAAACTCATAGCGGAGGGCGACAAAATTCTTGTCGGTCTGAGCGGCGGAAAAGATTCGCTTACGATGATTCACGCGATGAGAGAGCAACAACGGCGGGCTCCCTTTTCGTTTGAGTTTATCGCGGTCACCGTTGGCTATGGAATGGGCGAAAATTTCAGCGCTTTGGCTAAGCATTGCGAAGAACACGGAATAAAGCATATCATACACGACACTCAAGCGTACGACTTGGCTCAAGAAAAAATCCGCAAAAACTCCTCCTATTGCAGTTTTTTCTCTCGCATCAGAAGAGGACATCTTTATCGAGTCGCGTTGGAGCAGGGCTGCAACAAAGTTGCGCTCGGTCATCACATGGACGACGCCGCGGAAAGCTTTTTTATGAACTTCATCTACAATGGGCATATGCGGAGTTTGGCTCCGAAATACACGGCCGGAAACGGTTTAGTCGTTATCCGTCCTCTGATTCAGATGAGAGAGCGTCAACTTCTGGCGTTCGTGCGAGACAACGACATCGAGGCCATAGGCGACGAAACTTGCCCCGCTATGCGTTTTGACGTGAAAGCGCCGCATGCGAGGGCGAGCGCGAAAGAAATGTTGGCGAAGATGGAAAAAGAGTTTCCAACGCTGTTTACCTCGCTAAACGCGGCGTTTAAAAACATATCGATACATAGCTTTTTTATGGTTGAGGATTAGTCTCGTCGTAGATTACGGAAGTTCCGGCGAGCATGTCGTGCAGGGAGCGCTTGTCTCTTCTAAACGCGACCATCAAAAATCCAATGAGAAAGGCGAGCGTCGAAACTATATAACCAACGGAGCGGGTGACGGCTTGTTTGTCGTCTATGTCCTCAAAACTTTTCGCATCCACCACTTTCACTCGAACGAACTTCTTTCCAGGCGTCGCCCCTTTCCATCTTTTCCAAAATAGCGCCGTTACCAGCAATGTTGAGATTTCAAAAACGAGTTCCCAGGTTAGCGAAGTTTTAGGTTGCGCGTCGAGAGCGTGGAGGTTTCCGCTCATCGCCATTTGAATGTTTTTCCAGTATTGAGCAAAGTCGAACCAGTCGCCATCGCTTAAAAAATAGATGACGATTGCAATGGGGAGAGCGAGAAAGAGGGTGTCTAAAAACGAAGCGACGAAGCGAATCCAAAATCCGGCGTATCTTACTTCGTTCATAGACTTATTTACACATGGTAGTTTGGAGCTTCTTGAGTGATGATAACGTCGTGAACGTGAGACTCTTTGAGCCCGGCGCTCGTGATCTCCACAAATTCGGCTTTTTCCCAGAACGTAGCGATGTCTTTGCTTCCGCAGTAACCCATAGACGCGCTTAGTCCTCCCATCATTTGGTGGACGATACCGGCGATGGAGCCGCGGAATGGAACGCGACCTTCGATTCCCTCTGGAACCAACTTATCCGCCGCCGTTCCCTCTTGAAAATATCTGTCGGTGGAGCCTTTTTGCATAGCGCCGATGGAACCCATGCCGCGATACGATTTGTATTGACGACCTTGGAACATTATAGTGTCGCCCGGAGACTCTTCCGTTCCGGCTAAAAGCGATCCAGCCATAATGCTAGAAGCGCCTACCGCAAGGGCTTTTGCTATGTCGCCGGAGTATTTTATACCGCCATCGGCGATAATTGGCACGCCAAATGGTTTAGCGGCTTCGGCGCACTCGTCGATAGCGGAAATTTGAGGAACTCCAACGCCTGCGACGATGCGAGTCGTGCATATGGAGCCAGGCCCAATGCCAACTTTTATGGCGTCCGCTCCGGCCTCGATAAGGGCGAGAACCGCTTCCGCAGTCGCGACGTTTCCAGCGATGATGTCGATGGCCATAGTTTCTTTTATCTTTTTAATGGTGTCTATGATGCCCTTGGAATGTCCGTGAGCGGAGTCAAGAACCAAAACGTCGCATCCGGCGTCTACCAAAGCTTTCGCTCTGTCAATTTGCCCAACGCCAATAGCTCCTCCGACGACAAGTCTTCCAAAAGCGTCTTTGTTTGATTGTGGGTACTCGATGCGTTTTCTGATGTCTTTGATGGTTACAAGACCTTTGAGATATCCCTCTTCGTCAATTATCGGAAGTTTCTCTATCTTGTTCTTGTGCATAATTTCGCCGGCTTCGTCTAGAGAGATGCCTTTTATAGCGGTAATTAAAGGCATTACGCTCATAACTTCGCTCGCGAGTTTAGTCATGTCTTTCTCAAACCTCATATCGCGATTCGTTAAAATGCCTAGAAGTTTGTTGTGGGCGTCGACGACAGGAACGCCGGAAATCTTAAACTCGTTCATAAGGGCGTACGCTTCGGACAAAGTGGCGTCGGGGTGAACGACGATAGGGTCTATTATGATTCCGCTTTCGCTCTTTTTAACTTTTGTTATTTGTTTGCATTGGGTTTGAATGTCCATATTTTTATGAATAATTCCAATGCCGCCAAGTCTCGCCATGGCGATCGCCGCGCGATATTCGGTCACGGTGTCCATAGCGGCCGAAACCATTGGAATTTTAAGAGAAATATTACGAGTCAGTTTAGTTTCCAAAGAAACGTCTCTCGGCAACACCTCGGAATATTGAGGCACTAAAAGCACATCTTCGAACGTTAGAGCGCGTTTACGAATTTTCATGGTTATCCTTGCAATTAAAGTAAATAAATTTTGCGATTGTATCTTTTTTGTTGTTAAAAATAGGTAAAACTAAAGCCATTGGCTCAGCGGCTTAGGTTTGCCAAGGAAGTATCCTTGCCCGTAAGTAATGCCGATTTTTGTGAGTTCGTCGACGTCTTCTTGAGTCTCTACGTACTCCGCGACGGTTTCTTGCCCTTTGAGCGCGCTGATTTCGTGAATGTATTTTATGACCGCTTTGTCTATTGGGTCGGTATGCATGTCTTTTACGAAACTGCCATCGATTTTCACCACGTCGAAAGGCATGCTTTTGAGGTACTCGAAGGACGCCATTCCCGTTCCAAAATCATCCAGCGCCAAGCCTACGCCGATATTTTTTAGCCATATGATAAACTCGTTCGCTTTGTTGAAGTTGCCAACCGCCGAAGTCTCGGTGACTTCCAACTCCAGTTTGCTCCATGGGAAGTTAAAATGAACGATGGCCTCTTTCACCTTCGCTTGAAAATCGGGATTCGTCAAAGAAGAACCCGCCAAGTTAATGTGCACCGAATGGAGATTTTCAATATGTTCCGGGTGCTGGGTAACCGTGTTTAAATAGCTCCACAAAACGAATATGTCGATTTCCGCCATGAGTTGATGTTTTTGAGCCGTTGGCAAGAAGTCGTCCGGCGCTACGAAATTGTTCTCTTTGTCCCACATGCGAATAAGTATCTCGTAACTCACTTTGTCGCTTTTGTATTGGAGAGGCACTATGGCTTGCGCGAAAAGTTCAAATTTCGAAGGACCATTCGATAACGCTTCTTTGATAAAGCTCGAAGTCTCAAGTTCCCTGTTTAAACGCAGAGCGACGTCATCTTCTGGATTGAAGACGTAAAACTTGTTTCGCCCCATGGCTTTTGCGCTGTACAGTGAGGAATTTGCTATCTTTATCAACTCTTTGAGAGTGTATTGAAATGGCTGAAACTGGACTAGTCCAATGCTAGCCGAAACGCTATACGCTTCATTTTCCCACACAAAGCGAAAATCGTTCAATTTTTTGACGCTTTTTTGTAAAAATTCCAAACCTTCTTCTTTGTTTGAGTCTTTTAAAAGCACCATGAACGCGTCGCCGTCCACCCTCGCGAAGATTGAGTTTTTGGGGATGATTTTCGAGTATTCGTCAACTAGCATTTTGAGAAGCTCGTCGCCGGCTTGGTATCCGGCGGCGTCGTTTATGAGTTTGAATTGGTCAAGGTTTAGATAAAGCAAGTCGTAGTTTTGACAGGTTTCGTCCAAAAGAGCGGTTTGGAGCGCTCCCTCCATGTAAAACCTATTTTTTATGTTTGTCAGCGGATCGTGCTCTATCTGAAAATGCAGCTTTTGCGTCGAACTTGAAACCTGTCGCATAAGGGCGTTGAAGCCATCGAACAACTCTTTTATCTCGTTTTTGGCGGACGTGCGCGCTTCGAGTATTTTTCCATTGGTCGGATCGCTTTTTTTCATCGCCTTTATTAGTTGCGAGAAAGGCCGAGTGTAGCTTCTGCTGAGATACAAGCTGATGATTAAACCCAGTAGAAGCGCGAATGGCAAGATTGCGAAAGCGGTGAGCGTCGCAAGTTCTTGTTGGCGTTTATATTCGGATAAGTCTATGTCCATAAGCGTGAAGCCCAGCGCGTAATTATCGGCGAGCAAATCGCTTTTGACCAAAAGGCTCTGAGGAGTGAAAAGGTTGTTGGCGATTAGAACCTCTTGTTTTGATTTTTTTATTTGTTCTATTTTTCCGTAGCGAAACAACGCTTGGGCGTTCTCGTCGTATAGAATGACGCCGTTAACTTTTTTAAACGCGGAGAGTCTGTAGGAGATGTCGGCCATGGCGTCCGCGTTAGGGTTGAGTATGACTTTTAGGAAGTCGTTGTTTAGGGACTTCGTAATGGTTCGCGCCTCTAGCACCGCGTTGTCTTCGTTCTCGCTTAGTTTCATATTGTGAACTACCGCGAGAGTGCTTATTTCAACCAAAGTGACTACGAGGGTCATAAAAAGAATGAGTTGAAATTTTATGCCAAGTCTATTCCACATGCGTTATTTTTCCAAGCCTCTTACGATGGGCAGGGCGAAATCGTTTCCCCATTCTCTCCAAGAAGCGTCGTAGTTTGACACGTCGTATCCAAGCTCTCTGAGCGCAAAGTAGTTTGTGGAAGATATTCTTCCCACCGCGCAATAAATGATTACTTTTTTATCTTTGTTTATTTCTTTATAGATATTTTGCAAGGTTTCGTCGTCTTTGAGTTCAGTCAGCTCTTTATCGTAGTTGATATTGTGGGTCGCCGGTATATTGAGGGCTTTTGGTATGTGACCAAACCTTTTCGCGGACGAGACTTCGCCAACGTACGCCTTGTCGGGACGAGCGTCTATGATAGTTTGATTGGAACTTTTCGTCGCTAGCTGAGTGGTGAATTTGGTGGCTATTCTATGATGGTTGATTGTGGCGATGTAGTCGCTTTTAGCGATGCTTGGAGCGAGCGTGGAAGTTGGTAGTTTTTGTTCGCTCCACTGCGAATAGCCCGCGTTTAGAAGTTTGACGTTTGTGAATCCGTACACCTCTAACGTCCAGAAGAGTCTCGCGGCGTCAAAGAAGGAACCATCGTCGTAAACGACTATGGCGTCATCGATGTTTAAGCCAAGGTTTTGAATGTTTTTTTGCATTTTAAACGGCTCGGTTAATTTTCCATCCACCGTCGCGCGCTCGTAAGTCAAGCTGATTGGAAAATTAATCGCGCCCAGAAGATGCCCGTCGTTGTAGCGGCTCTCTTCTCTCGCGTCGATGATTACGTAATTGTTTGGATTGTTCTGAAGCTCCGTCGTTTCTATTCTGAGCGAAGAGGCGTTGAGCGAGTGAATGAGTAAAATTGAGAGGGCTAGCAGTAGCTTTTTCATAGAAATCCTTTGTGGGGTAAAAGGAATTCTACATCATTATTTCTAATAATAAACTTTAAAGTTTAGGCTTGATAGCCTATCTCTCTTTCAAGGCTCAACGAACCGTCGAAAAGAGTTTGTTCGTCGTAAGGTTTCGCGATTAGTTGTAGTCCGATAGGCATGCCGTCCGCGTTTTTGGCTATTGGCAAGGAAAGAGCGGGTAGGCCGGCCAAGTTTACGGAGATGGTGTAGATGTCGCTGAGGTACATCTCCATAGGGTTCGACAAAGCCCCTATCTTGTTCGCGACTGTTGGCGCGACGGGAGACAAAATCAAATCCACTTCTTCAAAAATTTTCGCGTATTCGTCTTTGATGATGTGACGAGTTTTTTGCGCTTTTACGTAATAAGCTTCGTAGTATCCGCTTGAGAGCACGAAGTTTCCAAGCATGATGCGGCGTTTGACTTCGTCGCCAAAACCATTGCTGCGAGTTTTTATATAAGTCTCTTCGAGGTTTTTTCCCTCGACGCGGTTTCCGTAGCGGATGCCGTCGTATCTAGCGAGGTTCGTCGTCGCTTCCGCGGTCGCGGTGACGTAGTATGCGGAGATGTCGAACTTCGCGTCCATCATCTCTTTTTCGACTATGGAATGCCCGGCGGCTTTAAGCGCTTCGATGGCTTTGGCGTAAGCGTCTTTGACGTCTTGGCTGGCGTTTAGGATATACTTTGGCAAAACGGCAATCGTCAGTTTTCTGTCCGCGTTTAGATTTGGAGTCACTTTGTCGTCCATCTTGGCGTTAGTCGAGTCTTTGTCGTCCGAACCACTGATGATGTCGTATAAAATCGCGGCGTCTTCGACGTTCTGCGTCATTGGCCCAATTTGGTCAAGGCTTGAAGCGTAAGCTCCCAATCCGTAACGCGAAACGCGACCGTAAGTCGGTTTCATTCCCACTATTCCGCAAAACGCGGCGGGTTGGCGGATGCTTCCGCCCGTGTCGCTTCCAAGCGCGGCGATAGCCAAGCCGGCGCCGACGGCGGCGGCGCTTCCTCCCGAACTTCCACCGGGAACGCGCTCGGAGTTGTGAGGATTTAAAGTTTTGCCATAAAAGCTTGATTCCGTGGTGGAACCCATGGCGAACTCGTCCATGTTCGTTCTACCAAAGGGGCTGAGTCCCGCCGCTTTCATCTTCTCAATCACCGTCGCGTTATACGGAGCGATATATCCTTGAAGGATGTTCGAGCCCGAAGTTACGGACCAGTCTTTGACTTGGATGTTGTCTTTTATCGCGATAGGAACGCCGTCTCCGACGTTGTTGACGTCAACGTACGCGTTTAACTCCGGTCGGGCTTCGATTTTAGCTTTTAATTCGTCTTTAAATTTGTTTAATTCTTCCACGCTCAGCGAAAGAGCCTCTTTTAATGTAATCACTAGCTTTCCTATCTCATAAATTATGTAGCGTATTATAGCGAAACGCGTTTATCTTTTTCTTTTGACTTGACAACTTCGAACGCTCGGAGTTTAAAGCTACTTAAACTTCTTGACCCCAAGTATTCCAAGTCCAACCATCGCAAAAATCAGAGCTACGCTGACTCCGAGAAACGCGAGCGAAACCGGTTCTGAGAAATTAGGCATTGATGACGCTTTCGCATCTCGCGCACGCGCAATCCGGCTGGGTCGCTTGGAACTTCCAGCATCTTGGGCATTTGTTCGCCATCGCTTTTGAAATCACGAAAGTGTCCTCTTCGACTTTAAAGCTTCCGAGCACATCTTCGTCGGGCTTGTCTTCAAAGACTCCCGAAACCACGAACCAGTCTTCAGCGTCGGTTGAGTTCATGTCCAAAGTCGTTTTGGACTCGGTGCGTATGACGAGCTCAAGCGTGCTTTTGATGATTTTTTCTTTTTTGAGTTTGTCCACAACCGTTCCAAAAC
>ERZ889078.3261-NODE-3261-length-10850-cov-7.281056_pt1 | contig 10850 bp, 9 predicted proteins | sample MGYA00521266_ERZ889078 | MGnify/ENA primary metagenome ERZ889078 (study PRJEB32303, sample SAMEA104408618) | aquatic metagenome | biome: Brackish water; feature: Pelagic; material: water | place: Baltic Sea | collected 2014-06-16T06:34:00 | depth 76,534 m ... | reverse complement strand
CAAGGGGGTGGTTTATAATGAGATGAAAGGTGACACGAGTTCACCGATGTCTGTGCTTTACGATACGTTGAAGTCCTATTTGTTTCCCACCAGTACATATCATTTCAACAGTGGTGGCGATCCCGCCCATATTCCCGAGTTAACCTACGAACAGTTGATGCAATTTTATCGCCGCCATTACCATCCCAGTAATGCCATCTTTATGACCTTCGGTGACATACCCGCGGTAGTCCTGCAAGAAAGTTTCGACACCAAGGCCCTTAGTCGCTTTGGTCGTCTGGATGAGAAGATTGAGATATACCCTGAGCAACGTTATACCGAAACCCAGCGAGTCCAGGGTAGTTACGCGGTAGATGACGTCACTGAGCTCAATGACAAGACCCATATCGTGATGGGCTGGCTGCTGGGTCCGAATACCGATCTTGGGCTTCTGCTTAAGTGTAATTTGTTATCCGATGTCCTGCTCGATACCAGTGCCTCACCCTTGCGCCATGCGCTTGAGTCCAGCGGCCTGGGCGCCAACGCTTCACCTTTGTGCGGTCTCGAGGAATCCAACTTTGAAATGAGTTTCTTTTGTGGCGTTGAAGGCAGTAATCCAGATCAACAGGCCGCGGTGGAAGCCTTAATATTGGAAACCCTCGAGCGTGTTGCGCGAGACGGTGTACCCAAAGAAAATATTGAAGCCTGCTTGCACCAACTCGAGCTCAATCAGCGCGAGATCGGCGGCGACGGCACGCCTTATGGCTTACAGTTGATCTTCTCGGCGATGTCTGCGGCGATTCATCGCGGCGACCCGATCGCATTGTTGGATCTCGACGCTGCCTTGGTGCAGCTGCGGGCAGACATTGAAGCGCCGGATTTTTTCAAAAGCTTGGTTCAGCAGTTGTTGTTGGAAAATACCCATAGAGTCTGCTTGGCGTTGACGCCTGACGCGGAACTCAATCAGGCATTGCGCCAGGCGGAAATAGCGCGTTTAGCGGTGATCAAGCAAGCCTTAAGTGAGGCAGAGAAGGTTGGCATTGTCACGCAGGCACGAGCGCTGCAAAAACGCCAGGACCAGGAAGAGCCATTGGAGTTACTACCGAAGGTGGGCCTGGAGGATATCTCGCCGCAAATGTCGTCGCCGCGGGGAGTGCATTCGACTTTCGGTCATGGATTAAAGCTCAGCGGTTATGCCGCAGGGACTAATGGCTTGACCTACCACCAGGTAATGTTAGACCTGCCGGCGTTGCCGACGAATCTGCTGCGGTTGTTACCTCTGTATACTAATTTGCTAACCGAGGTGGGCTCTGGTGGTCGGGACTATCTTCAGACTCAGCATTTGCAGCACGGCATAACCGGTGGCGTGAGTGCTTATACTGCCGTTCGTGGTGAGGTGTCTGATCCAGATGCGTTGTTGGCGCATTTGACGTTATCGAGTCGCACCTTGAATTCGAAGCGAGACGGCATGATCGCGTTACTCAACGAAACCTTTATAACGCCTAATTTTAGGGAAAAAGCTCGCGTTCGAGAAATCGTCAAGCATATGCGGGTGCGACGTGAGGGCGGCATTACCGGCAGTGGTCATACGTTGGCCATGACGGCCGCAGCAAGCTATTTAAGGCCGGTTTCCCGGCTAAACCATGAACTCACCGGGTTAGCGGGTATCGAGCAGTTGAAGCGACTGGACAGCGACCTGGATGACGATGCCAGACTAGAGCAATTGGTGGTCGAGCTGGAAGCCTTGCAATCGTATGTGATGGCAGGGCAGCCGCGTCTACTGGTGGTGTGTGATGGCGCTGAGCTCAATACGACCAGCAAGCAAGTTGAGCAAAGCTGGCAGGGTTTTCAAGGAAACCCTCAAGCCGGCAGGTTTGTTTGTGATTTCGACAGCAACCAGGCTTCGCAGGCCTGGGTGACTACCAGTCAGGTGAACTTTTGTGCCAGTGCCTTTGCCACCGTCGCCGAGCAGCATGAAGATGCGCCAGCGTTGTCGGTGCTCGCGGGTGTGCTGCGCAATGGCTTTCTTCATAAGGTGCTGCGTGAACAGGGCGGTGCCTACGGCGGTGGGGCTGGGCACGATAGTAGTAATGGCATCTTTCGCTTTTATTCCTTCAGAGATCCTAATCTCCTATCGACCTTCGATGCCTTCGAGGAGTCCGTGGCTTGGTTGCTGCGCACGGATATTGGCATTGACCTAATAGAGGAGTCGATTTTGGGTATCGTCAGCAGTCTAGATGCCCCAGGTTCCCCGGCGGGGGTTGCGCGACAGGCTTATCATAATGAATTATTCGGTCGCAGTGCTGAGCATCGAGCAAAGGTCAGGCAGGGCATCCTCGGCGTCAACATTGATGATGTGAAGCGTGTCGCACAGCTTTACCTTCAAGGCCCAGGCGCTCGAGCGGTGGTGTGCCATGAAAATAGTGCGCGCGATTTGGGTGCCGAGTTTATCGTCAGGTCAATTTGACACCCTCTAGATGGCCAACAAAAGGAGATTCACATGGGAAAGCAGGTGCATTTAACCGCCCTCGATGGTTTTGAGCTCGATGCTTATCTGGCCGAGCCGGTGGGTGATTGTAAAGGGGCTGTGCTTGTCATTCAGGAAATATTTGGCGTCAATCAACATATTCGTGAGGTCTGCGACGGCTATGCGAGCCATGGTTACGCAGCGCTTGCACCAGCGATATTCGATCGCGCAGAAAAACAGGTCGAACTGGGTTATACACCTGCTGATATTGCTCTAGGTGCGGCTATCGCCCGTGGCAAGCTAGACCTAAAGCTGACCATGAATGACCTGCAAGCCGGCATAAATTATCTACAACAGTTTGGCAATGTCGCGGTCGTCGGGTATTGTTTTGGCGGTATGTTAACCTGGCTATGCGCAGGTCAAGCACAAGGTATCGCCTGTGCGTCTGGTTATTATGGTGGCGGTATCAGTCAGGTTCTGGACGTCAAGCCAAAGGTGCCCACTATCTTGCATTTTGGTGATCTTGATGCCCATATTCCCTTGGCGGAAGTTGACAAGATTAAGGCCGCTCACGCGAGCGTATCGGTGTATGTCTACGCCGCTGATCATGGCTTTAACTGCGATCATCGGGCGAGCTACAACGAGGCGGCGGCCAATTTGGCGCGGCAAAGAACCTTGGATCTGTTGACGGCGAATTTGTAGTTGGTTCGTCTTGGCCTGATATCTGCTGTGGCGATTTCGTCATAGTCAACGGTTAGCCGTCTGGGTCCGTCTGCTGGGTCCGTCTGCTGGGTCCGTCTGCTGGTTAAATCGCTCGAAGTTCAACTGTCTGTAACATAACAAGGGTGATGACGGAAGCCCTTAGATTAAATGCTCAGGCAGCAATTAAAAGCAGGGTCGTGTCTTGACAAACCTGCAGGTCGTCTTCATCCTGTGCTCGTTGATTGTTCAACCGTAATGTTCGATTCATTATTTGATTCGAGGAGACCGGCGAGCGATTGGAGCATCATACAAAAAGAACCTTTTCCGAATAGGTATAAACATGAATGAACATCACATGAGACACTTCCTTGTCGCCACCGCGGTAAGCATCTTGTCTATCCTCTCGACCGGTATGGTCAACGCACAATCCCTTGATGAAGTGCTCGGCGTTCGAGCCACAACAACTCAGGATGGTCGAAAATCACAGAATAAGATCGATGAAATTGCGGATAACACTCGCGACCTTTTGTCTCAGTACAAACAGGTCATGAAGGTTGTTGACGGTTTGCGGGTTTACAACAAGCAGCAAGAGCGACTCATTGCTGGTCAAGAAACTGAAATGACTGAGCTCAATGCTTCCATCGACAACGTCACCGTCATTGAACGTCAGATCGGGCCACTGATCGAGCGAATGATTGACAATCTGGATAAGTATATCGAGCTCGACACGCCATTCCTGATCAGCGAACGTCGTGAGCGAATCGAATTTTTGAAAGAAACATTGGATCGTCCTGACGTCAGCGTCGCTGAGAAGTTCAGCCAGGTGCTGCAGGCTTATCAGTTAGAGAACTCATACGGCTCTACTATCGAGGCCTATGCAGACGTGATTGAGCTTGACGGCAAGTCTCGCCAAGTTGATTTGCTGAAGTGGGGTCGAGTATCGTTGGTGTTCCAATCTCCCGATGGCGCTGTCACCGGTGTCTGGGATACGAAGACATCAAGCTGGGCAATCTTACCCGACGAGTTTCGTGGTGGCGTTCGAGATGGTATTCGTATCGCTCGAAAGACACAAACTGCTGACCTCGTCAAGTTACCCGTACCGGCGCCTGGAGAATAAGAATGAAGAAGATAACATTAGCACTGATTACCCTGGCACTGACGTTTTCGTTGACGGCTCGAGCCGAAGACGAAATCCAAGCAAAGAGCCTTGGCGAGTTGTTACAACTGGTTAAGGAAGGCAAGCTGGTCAATAAGAAGTCCAATGAGCAACGCGAAAAATCGTTCTTGGCTGACAAAAGCAAGCAGCAGCAAGCGCTCAACGATGCTCGTAAAATGCAGAAAGATGAAGAAGCACGTAGCGACCGGTTAGAATCTAAATTCGAAGCTAATGAGCAGGCGTTGGCTAGTCTCACAGAGGTTCTGTCAAAGCGCTTAGGTTCATTACGTGAGCTGTTCGGTGTTCTCCAGCAGGTCAGTGGCGACACCCAAGGCGTTTTTGAGGGTTCTATTGTTTCAGCTGAATTTCCTGGTCGCGGTGAATGGCTCGGTAACTTCGCCCAATCTATGGGCAAGAGTTCAAAGCTCGCGACAATCGAAGAAATTGAACGTTTGTGGTTTGAACTGCAGCGCGAAATGACAGAATCATCAAAGGTGAGCCGATTTACAGCCAAGGTTAACAAGTTGGACGGTGAAGTTGTCGAACAGGAAATCGTTCGAATCGGTACGTTCAACCTGATCAGCAACGGCGAGTATGTTAGCTACGACATCGAAAATGGCATTATTAAAGAACTGGCTCGTCAGCCGGCTTCTCGGTTTGTTGATTCAACTGGCGAACTAGGAGCTGCTACCAGTGGTTTCGTTCCGTTTGGTCTGGATCCTACCCGTGGTCAGCTGTTGTCACTACAAGTTCAGGTGCCGACCCTTGAAGAGCGTGTTCATCAGGGTGGAACGCCTGGTTATGTGATCATCGCACTGGGTATTATCGCGCTATTGCTGTCTGCCGAACGATTCACGACGCTGAATATCGTCGCATCTCGCGTACGGGCACAGATGAAGTCTGCCAAAGCAAACTTAAACAACCCATTGGGTCGTGTTCTAGCGGTTTATCAGGATAACCTGAGCATCGATGCTGAGACACTTCAGCTGAAGTTAGATGAGGCCATTCTGAAAGAGCAACCTGCTCTGCAAGCTCGGATTTCGTTTATTAAAATCATCTCGATGGTAGCGCCGCTGCTGGGTCTACTGGGTACTGTAATTGGTATGATTGTTACCTTCCAGGCGATCACGCTGTTCGGTACTGGTGATCCGAAGACAATGGCTGGCGGTATTTCTCAGGCCTTGATCACAACAGTATTGGGTCTGGTTGTCGCCATACCAACGGTACTACTACATTCGATCGTTCAGTCACGTAGCTCTGGTGTCATGCACATTTTGACCGAGCAGAGTGCTGGTTTGATCGCCGAACACGCTGAGAAAGCAGGTAAGTAACCCATGGATGCAATATTTGTTGCTATTCGAACGTTCCTGGAAGCCGGTGGTGATGTGCTTTATCTCATCGCCGGTGCGACATTCGTCATGTGGGCTTTGATTTTTGAACGAACGATGTTCATTAATACAGAACACAAGCTGGACGTTGGCAAGGCTTTGAGCTATTGGGAAGGACGTGCAGAACGCACGTCCTGGAATGCCCATATGATTCGACTGCGGTTGATCTCAGAGGTGAACCTAAAGCTGACGTCTAACATGCACTTCATTAAGACGTTGATATCGCTGTTACCTCTGTTAGGTTTGCTGGGTACAGTAACCGGTATGGTTCAGGTGTTTGAGGCTATGACCTACTCTGGTGGTAACGCCAGATCAATGGCGGCGGGTGTCTCAATGGCGACCATACCGACAATGTCTGGGATGGTTGCGACCTTGTCCGGCGTTCTAGCCAATACCTTTATCACTTCCAAGGTTCAAACTGAATCAGACTTCATGGAAGATACCTTGACGATGGATCATTAAGTAAGGGTTCATCGAAAACGGGGTTTACTAATTGATAGATTTCATCGTCTGAATATACGACGGTAACGTTAGATCAGGATACGTACAATGCGTAGAAGAACTCAAGAGTCGGATGAGAAGGTTGCGGATTTAACGCCCATGCTCGACGTGGTGTTTATCATGTTGATCTTCTTTATTGTGACAGCAACGTTTATTAAAGAGACGGGCGTAGAAATTAATCGCCCTGATACTAAGACGGCTGAAATGAAGAAAACAGTATCACTGCTGGTCGGTGTTGGTGCGGATAGTTCTATTTGGATCGACAAGAAGAAAGTCGACATTCGTAACGTTAGACCTCTTATGGAGAGGCTGCATGCGGAAAATCCTAAGGGCGGGCTGGTTATCCAGGCTGATAGTGAATCGAAAGTCGAAAAAGTGCTCGCAATCATGGAGGCTGCCAGAATTATTGGCATCAGTCAGGTTGCTATCGCTTCAGAAGACAAGTAGGAGGACGGTCGATGGTCATTAGAGTAGGGCTTTCAATCATTGTCGGGGTGTTTGTCACCTTGTCATTGTTTTATCTTATGCAGGCGTTGATTGCTGGTGCTGACAGTGCACTGAGCGATGATAAGATTGGTAACTTGGTCGACTTCGTGCGGGTTAAACAGGACGCAGAAGTCAACGTTAAGGATCGTAAGCCGAAGAAGCCACCACCACCTGATGAGCCACCACCTGAAACGCCACCACAGAACTTTAACGTGTCGGTGGACAACACAGGATTCTCCATGTCAAACGTGGATATGAGTGTCAATGTGAATGTTTCTGGCGGCGGTTTTGGTATCAGCGATGGTGAATATTTACCCATCGTTAAAGTTCAGCCTCAGTACCCTCGTAGGGCATTGCAGCGTGGACTGACCGGTTGGGCGATCGTTGAATTCACAGTAACCGCTCAGGGAACAGTGAGGGATGCGGTCACGATCGAGAATTGTGCACGAGTGCAGAATGCGCGTAGTGAAGAAGAGTGTGTTGACAGTCCGAACACTGTATTTGACCGTGCCGCCGAACAGGCAGCGACGAAGTTTAAATACAAGCCGAAGATTGTCGATGGAGATCCGGTTGAGACCGCCGGTGTCCAGAACAAAATCACCTTCCAATTGACAGAGGGTTAGGTGCATACGATGAAGAAATTATCTTTAAATATCGGTTTTCTCGTAGCCGTTTGCGTGCTCTGGAATGCGCCAGTCATGATGACTGGCCTCTCCCAAGGGCTCATGTCCACGGGCACTGTGCAGGCAGCTGACAAGAAAAAGGAAACTCGCAGGGTGCCTGCCATGCGCGAGCGTACTTATAAGACGCTGTCTGAGGCTCAAATTTTGATTGATCCAGAGTCTATTCCCTTGGCTGAGGGTGAGGTCAAGCCCGATGTCGTTGCGGATCCGCGTAAGGCAATTGAGATTCTCAAGGAATTAATGGAACGACGGGGCGTCAATAGCTACGAGATGGCCCAAATTTGGAATACGATGGCGTTTGCTTACTACACGCTTGAGGACATTCCGAATACGTTGAAAGCCTATGAAATGGTGCTGCAGCAGGAAATTACTGAAGCGCTGGAGCTGTCGACGCTGCGGTCCTTGTTCCAGTTGTATTACTCTCAGGAAAAGTATCTCAAGGCGATTGGTTTTATGGATCGTTGGGAAGCACTGCGTGGTGAGCCTGATGCCGGCGTAACATTTATTCGAGCAACGGCCTACTACCAGCTCGAAGATTTTAAGAGCGCTCTCAGAGAAGCTTTAGCAGTCGAGAAAATCACTGCTGATGACTGTAAGAAGGACCAGGCGTTAGCTTTAGCCGCACAAACTGCACCGGTAGAATGCAAACCGATGAAAGAAAACTGGTGGTATATTCAGGTCGTGATTTATAACGAGTTGAAGGATTACGATAATGTGATCAACGTGCTTGAGAGACTCATCACGGTCTATCCGAAAAAGCAGTACTGGATGCATTTGGCCGGCATGTACTCCGAGAAGAGTTTGGATGACAGGTCGCTGTCTGCTTATTACGCCGCCTATAGCCAGGGTATGCTGGCCAAAGAAAGCGAAGTCGTTATGCTAGCTCAACGACTATTGAACGCAGAAGTACCCTATGAGGCAGCAGTGGTGCTTGAGAAAGGCATCAAAGCGAAGCTGGTAAAGAAAGACGAAAAGAACATGAAGCTCCTGGGCACCTCTTACACGATGTCTCAAGATATGGGTAAGGCGATTGATGCCTGGGGCGAAGCGGCGAGACTGTCGAAAGAGGGCGACAACTACTATCGCTTGGCACAGGCATTGGCTAACGAAGATCGGCATAAAGAAGCGATAGTCGCCTATGAGCAAGCATATTGGATAATGACGTTAAAAATAAAACCAACGCCTACTTCTGGTTAGGGATTTCCCAGATGCAGTTGGAACGTTGGGACGCAGCGTCAAAGTCTTTTCGAGAGGCGGCTAAAGATAAGGATATGGAGAAGAGCGCTAAGCGGTATCTGAAGTATATAGCTGGTGAGAAGTATCGTCAGGAAGAACTGCGGAAAATGTTAGAGGCCTGACAGACAGGCTTTTAGCGGCAAAACAAAAAAAAGAGGCATTTGCCTCTTTTTTTTGCCTCTTTTTTTTGCCCGTTATTGATGTCTTGCTGGCTGATATGACTGAATTGATGAATAACGTAGCAGGCGGCTATTTTTTTGCCGGTCGCTTACCTTTGGTCTGATGGTTATTGCGAGCGGTGAGAATAGCGAGTTCTGCTTTGAATTTTCGGTAGGTATCCAGTCGCGCTTGGGGTAAGTCGCCGGCATTAATGGCTGTGCTGACTGCGCAGTGGGGTTCCGTATGGTGCTGGCAGTCATTAAATTTACAAGTCAGTGCCAGATCAGCGATATCACTGAAGCTTGCCATGAGTGTTTCCTGGTCTGCCCAGATTTGAATCTCGCGCATGCCAGGGGTATCGATGAGCATCCCGCCACTCTCAAGCTGACACAACTCTCGAAATGTCGTGGTATGCCGGCCACGACTATCACCTTCGCGTACCGCGCCGGTGTCAAAACGATCATGTCCCAGTAGGTAATTAGTGATTGTTGATTTACCGACGCCGGAAGATCCCAGTAAGGCCACGGTTTTCCCGCGCGTCACGTAGTCGCGCAGGGTCTCCATACCTTGGCCATTAGTCGCACTAACTACGTGAATAGGAGTCTTCATAGCGATGTTTTCGACCTTATCCAGTTTGGGTGCGAGGTTCTCGCACAGGTCGACTTTACTTAGAATAATGACTGGACTGGCACCGCTGGTCCACGCCAACAGGAGGTAGCGCTCAATGCGTTTCACATTGAAATTATCGTCCAGACCTGTCACGAGGAAGACGGTATCAATATTCGCAGCGACAACCTGTTCGTCATAGCGTTCCCCGGCCTCTTTTCGTGAGAACTTACTCTTGCGATTGAGGGTCACCTCGATCATTACGGTTGGAACCGCATCGATATCTCCTTGGTCCTCTTCGATCGGGCTAACCAGGACCCAGTCGCCTACCGTGGGCAGGTCAGCCTTGGACTGGCCTGCACTTCGTGCACGACCCGGGAGGAGGCCAACCAGGGGTCCTGTGGCTGACAGTAGATGATATCGATTGAGGTCAGGCCGGCTAACGCGAGCCGGTATTAGATCTGGATGGTCAGCGGCTTGCGCGCTGAAGAATTTATCCCAACCGAGACGTTCGAGATGATCCTGGATGATTGAATCGTCACTCATAAAAATGGCTGCTCGATCAACAGAGTCGCTTTAATCACCGCGCTGAGTGTCGCCGCATATAAGTGGCAGGAAACTGATTGTTGGATTCTAGACTGCGGCGACGGGAACTCCGTTTAGCGGTGGCTGATACAGCGTTACGATACTGTGTGCTGCAGTTCAGAACAAGTGTCTGACAGGGATTAGCGCTTTGGTTTCGGCCACAGCGCACGAGTCAAAGGGATCAAAATGGCGATCACCACCAGGCTCATCAATACCACGGTGGTCGGACGTTCCCAAAGAAAGTTGAATTGTCCATTGGCTACGGCTAGTGCTCGGCGTAGGTTATCTTCAAGCATACCGCCGAGTATAAAACCGAGGAGTAAGGGTGCCATAGGGAAGTCTAAGAGTCGCAATAATACTGCGCAGATGGCGATCAGTACCATCATTTGAATGTCGAAGACATTAAAGGAGACGAGATAAACCCCCATCAGCGAGAAAAACATGATGATCGGAATGAGATATTGCCTTGGTACCAGCAGTAGACGTGCGATATAGGGAATCAAGGGCAGATTCAGGACCAACAGCATCAGGTTGCCAAAATACATGGAGACGATCACTGACCAGAATATTTCAGGTTCGTCGATGAACAACCGCGGTCCTGGTTGGATGCCATAGGCAAGCAAAGCGCCGAGTAAAATAGCGGTGGTCCCAGAGCCGGGAATGCCCAGAGTCAACAGTGGCACGAATGAACCCGTGCAGGCGGCATTGTTGGCGGCTTCAGGTGCCGCGAGGCCTTTCAGTGAACCCTGGCCGAATTGCTTGCGATCTTCGTCGTTTGCGAGGTTACGTTCAACACCATAGGCCAGGAACGACGCGATCGTCGCACCGGCACCCGGTAAAACGCCTACAAAAAAACCGAGGACGGAGGACCTCGAAATGCTGGGGATAATCGAGGTGAATTC
>ERZ889078.3258-NODE-3258-length-10859-cov-31.121714_pt1 | contig 10859 bp, 11 predicted proteins | sample MGYA00521266_ERZ889078 | MGnify/ENA primary metagenome ERZ889078 (study PRJEB32303, sample SAMEA104408618) | aquatic metagenome | biome: Brackish water; feature: Pelagic; material: water | place: Baltic Sea | collected 2014-06-16T06:34:00 | depth 76,534 m ... | reverse complement strand
CGCCGGCAAAGTCCAAGACAATGCAATCGGTTTTGACGATGCCTGGATAGCGCGCGGGATCCACCCGTCGCAGGCCGCGCCCAATGGCCTGAATGAAGGTGCCCTTGTGAAGCATCGGGCGTAATATTCCGATGCAGCCGACCGGCTGGCTATCAAAGCCTTCGGTCAGAACCATGCAGTTGGTGAGAACCTGAACATCACCCCGATCAAAGCGGGCAATCAGATCGGCGCGGGTGCGGCCCGGCATTTCACCGGTGATTGTCTCCGCCGTGATGCCTTCGGCCCGAAATGCCGCTGCCACGGCTTTGGCATGTTCCACAGTTGCGCAGAAGAAAATGCTGCGCCGGTCGGCGGCCTTTTCTGTCCAGTGTTCAACGACAGTTTCATTGAGGACGGAGCGGTTCAGTACCTTGTCCGCGGCGCGCATGTCAAAATCCCCGGCGGTGCTGGTCAGCCCCGCCAGCTCATCCCCGACGCCCAGATCAATGGTAAACGTGCGCGGCGGCACCAGAAGACCGCGGGCAATCAGGGTGCCGATCTTGAGGTGAAATCCGACATTGCTGAAGGTTTTGCGCAAACTGCGCCCGTCACCGCGCCCCGGCGTTGCCGAGAGGCCCAGCAATTTGACGTCGGGGTTTATTTCGCGAGCGTGATCGATGATCGACTGATAGCTTGCGGCTGCCGCCCGATGGCATTCGTCAATAACAAGATGCGAGAGGCTTGGCATGTCCGCGCGCCGGTTACCGCGTGCGAGTGTCTGGACGCTACCAAAGGTCACCGGACTGTCCCAGTCGTTGCGTGCGGCCTTTACGATCGAGGTGCCAAGGCCGGTTATATTTGCAATCGAGGCCTGGTTCTGTTCGATCAACTCGTCTGTATGCTGAAGGACCAATACCCGGGCATCGCGCTGCCGCTCGACCGTCTCGCCGATGTAAAACCCGGCAATCGCGGTTTTGCCTGCACCAGTTGGAAGTACGAGCATGGTGTTGCCGTGCTCTGTCGTTTGTGCATGGGCGGCATCAACCGCCGCCCTTTGATAATCACGCGGGATCATGGAATTCCCCCTCAAACGGCCCAGAACGGCGCGGCGGACCCGGATGTTTCAGCCGGGCTTGCAAAGGGATCGTCACCCATGCGCGGCGAAGGCGTGTCGGGGTTCATCGACGGCCGTGCGGACGGGTCTGGCAATGCACCCATCACCTTGAGGTAAGCCGAGTGATCGGCCCCGATCGCGGCTTTGAGGACATTGCGACCGGTATCTTCAGGCTTGTCCTTGTCTTTCTCGATGCCGATTTTGACGATGAGATCGATCCCGCTCAATTCCCCGAGGCTGCGGATTTTGCGTGCGGCTTTGGCAGCATCGGACTGATCGGTGGCTTTGATGCCGCGCGCGGATTCCAGAATGCCCCGGATCATGGCGCGGCCACGGTTGGCATAAGGATCCTCGCCGCGCTCGTTGACGGATTTCCCCTTAAAGCCGATGCGGGTGTAAATCCGCCGGCGGGCATGCGGGCCCTCAAGAATGACGGCCTCGGTATTGAGGTAAAGCGCCGGGCTTGTCTTGCTTTGGGTGAGCCAGCCCTCCGGACCTGCGCCTCCCGGGCGCACGGTCAGGCAGACTTTTGCAAATGTCCCTGCGGGGATAAGATCGAATGCGGAATCTTGCGCGTCGGCGCCGTTGAAATCCATGTTGTCAGACATGCGCTATACTCCTTGCGTCCTGGAATTTTCAGTGGGGGTTGCTACTGGGTCGACGCCCTCGGGCAGGCCAAACTCGAGGGTCTTGCCAGCGTTTGGGTCGCGCGGACTGCGGATCTTAGCCATCAGGCGCCCGAGATGGGCGGGCTCAAGCATCAACAAACGGCCGCTTCGATCCTTGGCGGGAAACCCGAAATCGTTAATCGTGGTGGCAACGAAGGCGCGAAACGACTTGCCTTCCTTGGGGCGGATTTCGGTGAGCGTTATGACTTCGTCAACGATGCCCGGGAGTTCCAGCCCGGTCTTGGAGCCCTCGACCTGCAGGGCAAAATAGGGTTTGCCGAAATCGTCGAGCTTTTTGTCAAGCAGGCCAACGAGCCAGATGTTTTTCCTGGGCGTGTGCTGCAAATGCGTGAGCCAGCCGATCATTTCCTGGCCCAAAAGGCCGTAGGCCCCACGCAGATCGGGTTTGCCGCTGCGATCGGATTGGGCCTGCGGCTGGCCCTTGCACCAGCCGAGGCAAATGCGCGAAGCGACCGAGATGCTGTCAACGAAGATGGTCTCGTATTTATCAAGACGCGCGGGATCCCCGAAGGCAGCGCAGACCCGCTCAAAATCCTGCCGGCTGTAGGGCTGGTCTTCATGCATTGCGGGGTTTGCCCCGCCGATCCAGCAGGCTAAATCCCGGGCACGACCCCAATCGCGAATGCGGATTTCATCGCCGGGCCAGCCTTGCACGGCCAATTCTCCCGCCTCGAGATTGAGAAACAGCGTGTGCGCGGGATCGAGCGTCCAGAGTTGTGAGGTCTTGCCGATCCCCGAAATCCCCGTCAGTACGCCCTTGATGCCACGGGTTTCTTTCAGCCGTTCATCGGCAGTGATGATTTTGAGTGGAGTGGGTGTGTTGGAAGCGTTCATGTCCGGGCCTCCAGATCGCTTACGGCTGCGGAAATTGCGGCATCTGCGCCACAGGCACCTTGACGGCGGGCCATCTTCAAAAGCTCCTCAAACGCGTAGGTCAGACTGCGCAGCCCATCCCTTTCGCGTTCAAGCGCGCACAAGGCGAAGGCCACGTCATCGACCGTTGCAACCTCGATCGGCAGGGTTTTGCCGCGCTGTGCCCCGAACGGGGGTACGGTCAGTTTTTCTGGAAGTGCGCCGAGCATGCTTGCCTGGCGCAGGCGTTTGAGGGGGGAGGTAAACATCGATTTTCTCCGTTTGCGTCTGCTTCAGGGATCGTCTTGAAATCTGCTGCCGGGCCCGACGCCGCCCTGGAGTTCGCGGTCGGAGTGTTTCCCGAAGGGTTTTGCATTCCTCCGAAGGCCCGGCATTAAGTGCTGTTTTGTGTGTGCTCTCACTTACCGGCGGGGGCGTGAAACTGTCGGGGTGGTGCCAAAATATTCCTGAAGGCCAAGCTCGGTTGCGACAGTCCGGATTGACGCGATGCGGGCATAGATCGAGCTTCGATGCAGGCCGAGCGCGAGGGCGGCTTCAGAGGCCGTCATATTGCCAAGCGAGATGGCAACCGCACGGCACGATGGCGAGAGGGCGTGCAAAAGCCGCTTAACGTCGCTGCGCAAGCCTGGACCACTCGTCGTTTGCAATCCGTCAGCGGCATATAGGGCCGCATCCTCGGGTGTGACGTCAGCCAGGGTCAGGTCGCCGTCCTCGCCATCCGGTGCAATCGGGGCCTCAAGCGATGTCATGGAGCGGTCCGCGCGCTTTGCGGCCGTGGTTGTGGCAAGGCTTGCGATCCGGTGGCCAACCAACCGGTCAGCGAAGGTTTCAAATGACGCGCGGGTTGCATCAAAGCGCGGCATGCGCCGGATGAGATCAAGCCGCAGATCCTGCTCGATATCCTCGGCATCCATACCAGGAACGGCACCCGAGCGCGCCAGTCTGGTCGCACGTATGCGGATGTTGCGCGAAACGCGGGAATGTCGGTCGGTGAGGTGATGCAGATGCTCCATGGGGTGTCGCCTTTGTCGAGATGGCGGGCACAAAGGCCCGAACATCTGGAACCGGCGAAAATTCGCAGGCAGGCGGTGATGGAGATTGGATCACAAAGAAAAACCGCCGAAATCGTTTGATTTCAGCGGCCTGAATGAAGAAATATTTTTCCGATTTTTTCAGGACTTATCGACGAAATTTCGTTGGCGCTGACCTTGTTTGCCTTGGTTGAGGTCGTCTGCACTCAGAACGAAGCGGGTGACATATTCATTTCCGTCCGTTGCGATCGGATCACCGGAAATCCCGAATGCGGCGCGCAGGGCTTTTGATAGCACCTGTTTTTGTTTCTGGTGTTTGGCTGTTTTCCTGTCGTTGTCATGGCGGACAGGAAGGCGCCCTCCAACGGCGGCAAACATTCGCAGATAGGTCCATTGCGTGGTCGGCTTTCCATTTTTGGCGTTTTTCATACCAAGACTGTCTGGCTCGAACCGGCGCGTGCTGCCCCGGAACGAGGCGTTGATCACCTCCTCGGAAATAAACCGGATGGTGATTTCCTCCCAGCGGGAATCGGGCGGCAAGACCCACGCTTGCTTCGGAGCAGTTGAAGCGGTGCTGCTGTCCTCCAATTTCTGCACCACGCGATCCATTTGTGCCGTGCCCTGCGCCGTCAGGGCAAACTTCCCTGGGGCCGTTGCAATTACCAATTCGTCGAGGGCTAATGTTGTCACGCCGTTCCGATCCAGCAGGTCGGCCATTTCCTCGGGCAATGATGCAGTTCCGGGCGTCAGAACCAGAATGGGGGGAGCCAGCGCCAGGACCTCTTTGAAGTCCTCGCGCCGCAAATTGGGTCTGGCCCCGGGAATGGTCAAAAAAACCGGTATGCCGGAGCCTGCATGGATGTCGCGCGCGCCGATCCGGATCACAGGGGTCATGGGCGGTGTTCTTGCAGGTGGGGTTAACGCGAGCGCCTCCGCCAGCGCGACCGCAAGCACGCGTCGGTCAAGTTCTAGGATCGCGATGTCCTCCTTGACCAGATCCAGATCTCCGCACATCTTTGGCCTATCGCCACAGATGGCCCGTACGGTTCCGTCCGCGTGACAAACAACCTTGCGAGGGCATCCCTCGCCCCCCGAAGACGGGCAGTCGATGGACATGGCAAGACTGCCTGTCGGTTTCAGAAACCGGCCAGCAGCTTTTAACTCATCGCCAAGGCAGCGCGCCCAATAGTGGCGTGAGGCTCCCGCGTCGCTCAGCGCATCAAGCGTGGTCCAGAACTTCGAAATCTGCATCTTCAGCATCCTCTGCCGGAATGTTCCAGAACCCTCGTGCCTTCAGCCATTCCTCGATCATGGCCTCGTCGGATTCCCGCTCATAGCGCGCGATATTGGCGGGACGGATTGTGACCGAGCGTTCGCGCTTGGCGCCATCGAAGGCGAACTTGAAAGTGGCATGGGTGAAAAAACCTTCTCCGAGACGCAATTTCCAGTTTTCACCAAAGGCTTTAAACAGGTCGTCAGCCTTGCGGATTTCTCGCTCCGGGACGGGCCCGGGCCAGATGCGGCCAAACTCGACCAGGCGGACCCCCTTGATACCTTCAATATCGTCGCATGCCATGGATTTCGGCCCGGACTCACGCAATGGTTCAAGCGTGTAGCGCTCGGACGGGTCAAAATACGTCTTGGAACCGAACAATGCATCACCAAAGGTCTCAAGATAAAGTTCCCGCTCTCCCTTGGTGCCGGCATTTACGCCAATTTCATCGGTCTCGCTGTCATAGATCAACACATCATGCTGTTGCGGCCGATAAAAAGCGATCCCGCTTTCCCCGTCGTCCCGATGCTTACCCTCGCGGCGCATCGGCATTCCGTGCCGAACCAGCAGCCATATTTTCTTGCCACGTGGAAAGGCGAAAATCTGGCAGTCGCGTCCGCGGCGCTTTTTTTCGAACCAAATATCCATGTGTTCCTGCATCGCCTTGTATGCCACCTCCGAAATTACGGGGAGTGATCCCCCTGATTTCTTTGTCGCCGATCCGGAGAAATACATGAAATTCGTGCGCTTGAACGCCACGGTTTCGGCGTGGTGACGCTGAAGCAAATCGGGATTAATCAGCCATATCTGGAGCGCAACATCGGCGGCTGTCATCTCGGGATCCGTTTCGAGCTCCAGCCCCGCGCGTTCGGCGCGCTCCAACAGTTCTTCCATCGCCTCGTTGTTGGCTGTTTCGTGCACATAATAAAGCGCGTCCACCATCTTCTCGGGCACCGATTCATCCGGGTTTATCAGGATGTGGGCAATTTCGTCGTAAGGTAGATCGGTGATTTGTGCGGATGAAAGATCAAGGCCGCGCGCCAAAAAATAGGCCTGCCAAGGGCTCAAAAATACCTTCAGTCTTATTGGGGAAATCTCTTTTAGCCTGTCGGGATTGGTAAAGTTGCGGGGATTAAATGTGCTCATCGTGATAATGCTCCTGCGATTCCGTAAAGGTGAATGAATAAGCGTTTCCCGGTCTGTGATCCAGATAAAGTGTTCGTTTAATGTTCACGCCGACAAATTTCCGCCGACGCCGGTATGTGAGAGGGAAATCGGAGTAAAATCAAGTGACGAAACCAACCAGAGCCGGCACGCAAACATTACCACAAAAACGAAAAATTCAGAGCGCTCGAAACGTCGGGAAGCGGAGTATTTCCTGTGGTTGATCCTGACGAGCGCGAACGCGCGGCGCTTCAAAATGCATTGAAATTCATGGCCGAACTCATGGCTGAAATCGGCTGGACAACGCCGTTCAACAATCTTGCCGGGCGGCAGGCGGCAAAACTCGCGGAAGCGGCCGTCGACGGATATCTCGAAGCCATGGGGGCTGGCGCCCGCGGCACCGATCCGGAGGTGCCGTTCTGATGGATGACTTTCATGATTTCAATCACCGGGAGCCCGCGCCGACCTTCGCGGATGGAGTCAATTCCCTCATTGATGATGCGCTCACGACAGAAAACGCGCGCCGACCTCAACGGGACTATCTTGGCGGCAGCAGGCTTGGGGATGCGTGTCAGCGGCGCCTGCAATACGAGTACCTGAAGGTTCAAAAGGACGAAAACGCTGACTTTACAGGGCGTTCCTTGAGGATATTTGCGCTTGGCCATGTGCTTGAGGATCTCGCGATCGAGTGGTTGCACAAGGCTGGTTTTGATTTGCGTACCCGCAATCGGCAGGGCGACCAATTCGGGTTTTCCGCGGCAGGCGGGCGCATTAAGGGACACGCTGACGGAGTGGTTGTGGCAGTCCCCAACGGTATGGCGGTGCCCGCGCTCTGGGAATGCAAATCCGCCAATGCCAAGAACTGGCGAGACATTGTAAAGCGCGGCGTTGCAAGATCAAAGCCGGTCTATGCGGCCCAGATAGCGCTTTATCAGGCCTATCTCGGCCTGGCGGATGCGCCTGCGTTGTTCACGGCGGTCAATAAGGATACCTGCGAGATTTGGCACGAGTTGGTACCGTTTAATGCGGCGCTGGCCCAGACTGTCAGCGACAAGGCGGTAACGATCCTCAAGGCCTGTGATGCCGGCGAACAACTCGCGCGCCACACTCTGGATTCTGATCACTTTGAGTGTCGGGTTTGTTCCTGGCAGACGCGGTGTTGGGCATGACGGGCTTGCTTGATTCCGGCCGGGGCGACGCTGCGGCGTCCGTCAACCGTGAGATGATCGCGATCTTTGCCGATGTGATATTCGGCTATTGCGAACATCTGGTTCCGGTCCGTGCGTTGGCGGAAAAAGGCGGGCCCGACGCGCCGCCACACACCCCGTTTTTGAACGCCGATAACAGTCTTGCAGACAAGCTGGCAATGCAGGCGGATTGGGCCTCCCAAACCGCGATGGCGCTTTTTGTTATTCCCGGAACCGTGGCAAAGTCCGGTGAAGCCCGCGCCGAACACGTTATCCAGACGCAGGTCATTCTTGTGGATCTTGACCACGGGGATATCGCGGCAAAACGCGATCACCTTGCTCGCCATCTTGGCGCTCCGACTCTCGAGGTTGCCTCCGGCGGCGTAACGCCGGAAGGCCAGCGCAAGCTGCATCTCTATTGGCGTCTGACGGAACCGGCCGAGGGCAATGACATCGCCGCGGTTTGTCGCGCCAGATACATGATTGCCACCAAGGTTGGCAGCGATCCGGCGTTCCGCTCGGCCCATCAACCCATTCGTGTGGCCGGGTCTATCCACGCAAAATCTGGCGTGCGGCGGCTGGTTGAGATTCTGCATCATGAAGCGTGTGATTATGATCTCGGCGATCTGATCGAAGCGGTGATCGCAATGGCGCCGGTTGAAGGTGAAGCGGCCTCTGGGCTTGATTTCAATGACGCGTCAACAGCCAGGGGCAGCGTGCCGGAACTCTTCGGGCGCAAGGTGCGCGAGGGCGGAGCTGACGGCACCACCCGGTTTGATGCGCTCTCACGGGTCATCGGCTACTGGATCCGGCGCTGTCGCGAGGGCCATGTTACCCCGGGTGAAGCCTGGAACGAGATCGTTGCCTATAATGCGGCGCGCATCGAGCCACCCTGGCCGGACGCCCGCCTGCGCCAGGAAGCCGAGCGCCTCTGGAAACGCGATGCGGCGCGCAATGGAGATTTGGAAGCGGCCGAGGAGGATGACGACGGCCAAGGTTCCGGCAATGGCAGCGGTCCGGGAGATCAAGGCAGTACCGTGCCCGTGCGCTACAGCGAAGATGCGCTTGCGGCCACATTTGCCACCCGTCACACCGAAAGCTGGCGCTTTGTTGCCAGTTGGGGCCAATGGTTCAAGTGGACGGGCGTTGTCTGGGCGCGCGAACAAACGTTACAAGCGTTTGATCTGTCACGCCAGATCTGTCGTGAGACCGCCACACGCGCCATATCCGCCAAGATCAGAACCAAGCTCTCATCCGCCTCAACCGTCTCCGCCGTCGAGCGGTTGGCCCGCAGCGACCGGCATCTGGCCACCACGACCGATATCTGGGATCGGGATCCCTGGCTGATCAATACCCCCAATGGTGTCGTTGATCTCAGAAGCGGGGTTACAGCCGCACATGAGCCGCGCCAGTTCATGACCAAAACCGCGGGTGCATCCGTTTCAGGCGATTGCCCGATCTGGCTGGAATTTCTGCGCACGGTCACCGGCGGGGATGGCGCGTTGCAATCCTACCTCCAACGCATGGCCGGCTATTGCCTGAGCGGTGTCACGACCGAACACGCGCTATTTTTCCTCTACGGGACCGGCGCCAATGGCAAATCGGTGTTTGCAAATACGCTGACCGAGATCATGGGAGATTACGCCACCGTTGCGGCCATGGACATGTTCATGGCGACCCACGGCGATCGGCATCCGACCGACATGGCGGGGCTGCGCGGCGCGCGCATTGTTACCTCGATCGAGACCGAGCAGGGCAGTCGTTGGGCCGAAAGTAAGCTCAAAGCACTGACCGGCGGCGACAAGATCACCGCGCGATTCATGCGTCAGGATTTCTTCGAGTTCATCCCGCAGTTCAAACTGCTGATCGTCGGCAATCACAAGCCTTCAATTCGCAATGTCGACGAGGCCATGCGCCGACGTCTGCACATGGTGCCCTTCACGATCACCATTCCGCCGGCAAAACGCGACCAGAGGCTGCAGGAGCGTTTGTTGGCCGAGAAGGACGGCATCCTCGCTTGGGCGCTTGAAGGGTGTCTGGCGTGGCAGCGAGAGGGCCTCTGCCCCCCGGCGGCTGTGATGGCAGCGACCGAGGATTATTTCGAGGCCGAAGACGCCATGGGTCGTTGGCTCGAGGAGGCTTGCGAAAAAGCCTCTGCCGCGTGGTCGGGCTCAAGCGCGCTCTTTGCCAGCTGGAAATCCTGGGCCGAGGCCAACGGCGAATACCCGGGCTCCATGAAACGGTTTTCTGAAAACCTCGGCAATCGCGGATTTGAAAAACAGGACACCCGAAAGGCCCGCGGATTTCGGGGGTTAACCATAAAAGACAGCAATGATGACCTATTTGAGGGGAAGTGAAAAATGTCAATGAAATCAATGGCCGCGACGGGTGCAGCGGGTAGTCTCCATATAGGCGTTACGCGTGCGCATACGCGCGCGTATACGTCTGATAAGACGAGACCCGTCGCACCCGTCGCACCCCAATCCGATTATGTCGATGCGATCGATAATTGGATATCATCTCAATGCTCGGTGGCGGTAAACCAAACATCCGGAACCTCGGAGCTTTTTACGGATTGGCAGGGCTGGGCGGAACTGCACGAGTGTTTCATCGGCACGATCAAACGGTTTTCTGAAGCTTTGCGTGAGAGAGGTTTTGCGCGCCACAACACAAATACGCGGCGTGGCTTTCGTGGGATAGCGCTGAAATCAATCAGTACCACGTTCCCGAACGCTAACGCGCATTTAAACCCTGATGATCCGGACCAGACAGAAATCCGCGTGCAAGCGATCCTTGCCCTCGACCTCGGCTCAACAACCGGCTGGGCCTTGCGCGGCTTTGATGGCCTGATCACCAGCGGAACTGTCTCGTTTAAACCCAGTCGTTTTGATGGCGGTGGCATGCGGTATTTGCGCTTCCAGAACTGGCTCACCGAAATGGACCGGCTCGTGGGGCCAATCGCAACTATCCACTACGAAGAAGTCAGGCGACACGCAGGCACTGATGCATCGCATGTTTACGGCGGTCTGATGGCGGTTCTGACCGCTTGGGCCGAAATGCGCGGTGTGCCGTATCAAGGCGTCCCGGTAGGCACGATCAAACAATCCGCGACCGGCAAGGGTAATGCCAGCAAAGCCATGATGGTCGAGGCCGCGCGAAAACGCGGGTTCTTCCCCCAGGACGACAACGAGGCCGACGCCATTGCCATCCTGCTTTGGGCCCTCAAAACCCAGGGGGGTGTGGCATGAGCGCGCGCGATGTTCTTGAGCATACCGCCGGGGTGCTTGACGATCGCAGGGCTGCCTATGGCCCACCGTTGGAAGCCATGGCAACGATTGCCGCGCGCTGGTCGTTGACTCTGGACCGCCCCGTTACGCCTGCCGAGGTCGTGCTCTGCATGATTGATCTGAAGCTCGCGCGCCTCAGCCATGATCCCGCCTACCGCGACGGTGTTACCGATGTCATCGGATACGCGGCCCTGCTGCCGGAGGTAACACCATGAAGGGCATGAGTTTCACCCCGCGCGGTTACGGTGGCACCCGGCGGGAT
>ERZ889078.3257-NODE-3257-length-10860-cov-10.893660_pt1 | contig 10860 bp, 11 predicted proteins | sample MGYA00521266_ERZ889078 | MGnify/ENA primary metagenome ERZ889078 (study PRJEB32303, sample SAMEA104408618) | aquatic metagenome | biome: Brackish water; feature: Pelagic; material: water | place: Baltic Sea | collected 2014-06-16T06:34:00 | depth 76,534 m ... | reverse complement strand
CGTCGCTCAGATAACCGAGTTTGTTGGCAATGGCAAGTCCTGCAATTCTGCCTTCGATGATGGCGGTACTTGCCTCTTCAATGCCGGATGCATCACCTGCCACGTAAATACCCGGTACAGATGTTTCCTGGTTCAGATCATGGGCAGGTACTTTCCCGCCCAGTCCGGGTTCATGGATCATAGTGCACCCTGACATCCTGAGCAGCTGTGTCATGGGATTGAGTCCCACGGCAATGCAGATGGTATCGACATCATAGCGTTTCTCAGTACCCGGAACAGGGTTCCAGGAGTCATCAACCTGAATAATCGTTGCCCCTTCAACTTTTTCTTTACCATGGGCCTCTTTCATGGTGTGAGACATGAGAAAAGGAATGCCAAATCGGGCCAGTTTGGAGGCATGAACACCATATCCACCGATTTTAGGCGCGGCATCAATGACGGCTTCCACACGGCAGCCGGCTTGAAGTAATTGAAATCCCACCACAAGTCCCACATTTCCGGATCCCACAACCATGACATTATTGCCGGGTTTGATTCCATGGATATTTGCCATGGTTTGAGCTGCTCCAGCCCCGATGATACCCGGCAGGGTCCATCCGGGAAAGGGGATCATATTTTCAGAAGCTCCGGTTGCGATTAGCGTCTTTTCGGCTTTTACCTGCTCCAGCCGGTCCTGAACCATTACATTCATGATGCCGTTTGCATAAATACCCAAAACAACACTGTTCATGGCCACTTCAACACCTAATTGACGGGCTTCGTCCAACAGGTCCTGCCCTATTTTTATTCCCCTGACCTTGGCCCGGTGCTCCCTTGAACCAAAAAATTTGTGTATCTGCTTAAAAAGCTGGCCCCCGGGTTTATCATTCTCATCATAAACAACGACTCCCACTTGGTTTTTGGCGGCCTCAATCGCTGCTGCCAATCCAGCCGGACCTGCACCAATACAGACCATTTCGCATCTTCGCACGGTTTTACTCCATTGAGATTTTAGGGCCTATACCCATTTGTGTCTGAATGACCATTCCCTCTTTGAGCTGTTCCACGCATGTCCGCACGTTAGGAATCCCGTTCACAACCATGATACAATCGGTACACCTCCCGATGGCGCAAAATATCCCCCGGGGTTCGTTTCTTTTGGTCGTGTGCCGGTGTACCATCACACCATTACTGCGCAGGGCAATGGCAATGGGCTCGTCCTCAAAACCTTCCATGGGTTTGCCATCAAGGGTAAATTGAATTCGCCTGCCTTTTTCAAATGTTCCTAAAATGGGGTGCTCGCTTATACGCATTATCTTCCTTTTTCTATTCCTTTTTAAGATCTTGAAACTTAAATTTCATATATCATATAAAAATGAATAATATCTTTCTATAGCAGCTGTCAAGAAAAAAATACTTATTATTCTAAACTTTTAAAAGACATGACAACGCAATACCATAGGGTGTAATCATCTGTGCCGCATTTAATGTGAAGACATTCAAATTCAGATTCTTTTTTACTATTTCATCCAGCCCATCCAATTCACAGGTTCCGCCTACCAGACAAACCGTTTTTACTGTTTCAAACTCTTTTAAGTTTGACTGAATAATACTGGATATTTTATCAATCACCGGTCGAACAATCTGAATGATTTGAGGGGTCTTTTTTTTGTCCGCCTTTATCTGTTCCGCTTGTTCATAACTGACTTTCAGACTGCCAGCCAGTACCAAAGAAAGGTGAACTCCACCTGTGGCTTCATCATTGGTGTAAACAATCTTACCGTCCTTTATAACGGCAATACCGGTTGTCCCTCCCCCCACATCGACAATCGCCCCATCCTTCAGTTTAAGAACAAGATTGGCTGCACTGGGTTCATCCAGTACCTTGCCAACTTCCAGGCCCAGTCCTTCAAGGATATATCGGGTGGTATTGATATTGGATGATTCTGTCTGGGGCGGATAGGAGGTAGCTCCTTTTGTTATGGGGTGAGGACAATTTTCTTTTATCTGGGCCATCAATCCGGTGACGGCCTTTACCGCACCCATATAATCCATAATCAAGCCGCTTTGCACGACTTGAGTTCTTTGCATATTGGCGGCACGCGGCACGCCTTTTTCATCAACAACGATGATAATGGTTTTAAACGTCCCGATATCAACGCCGGCATACAACTCTTTTGCACCGAAAAAATCCCAGTTTTCCGGACAGTTAAGCATTCCGGAAATCTTTTCTACTGCGTTTTTCATACCAGCCATTTATGTAGCTCGTAACTTGGCGATGGTATAACGGCATAGCTGTGAATCAGCCCCTTACTTTCTATGGCACTCATACCTGCATTCACTGCAGCATCCACAGACCCGATATCGCCTGTCAGTGTGACAAAGGATTTACCTGCAAGTCCGGTTGCACAGCGCAGTTCGATCAAATCAACATCTGCAGATTTTGCTGCTGCATCCGAAGCCAGAATACAAGATGCCACGGAAAACGTTTCAATAATGCCAAGGGCCTGCATGTTTAGAATCTGAGTGGCACAATTTAATGCAGGGAAAATTGATGGATGAACATTTGCTATGATAAAGGTATCGGCGACAAACTCACCGGCACTCCTTTCTCCGGCTTCAACAGAATTCTGGACAGAACCAACATCTCCGGCGATCATGGCAAGGTATTTACCCGGGCATACCGGACGGGCCATAATCAGTTGGACATCGGATGTCTTGAGCATATCATCTGCGGCCTGTATCCCTCTGGCCACACTATTTGTTTCAACCAGACCTATGGCTTTATAATCCATACTTAACCCTCTTGTTTGATTGCTATGGTTTCACCAATGGAAGAAACGATTCCGTCAATACTGGCATGAACCGTTGCTCCTAATTTTTTTTCGGGAATCCGGGCGATAAGATCTCCTTTTTTCACACGATCTCCCGGTTTAACCACTGCCAGGGCTGGTGCACCAATATGCTGGTGTAGCGGTATGTCAACTTCTTTTACCACAACATCTCCGGTAAAAAAGCCGGGATGCGTGTCATATCGCTCCAATTGAAGTTTCTGGACCAGTCTCTTGCTTGGTATCTTGCGCATCTTCATGAAAGAAGAGGGTATAAACTGGTCTTTTTTTCGCTCTCTTTTGTGGCCGTTCTTTAAGAGTGCTGCCTTGATCTGCCGGTTGACCTCACGGGGTGAAACCAGCATGGGACAGGCATATTTTTCACAGATACCGCACTCGGAACAGAGAAGGGCATCTTCCATGAGTGGATTTGTCACGCCCAGTCTGAGATTGCGCATAATCATATGCGGCTCAAGGGCGTGCCCCAGAAGATTTCTCGGGCAGGTATCCGTACACCGCATACACTGGCAGCAGGCAATTTGGGTCAAGCGTAAAAGCCGATCCGGATCAGTTATTTTACCAACAACAACATTATGATTGACGGGCAAAACAATAATTCCGCTGGTCGTTTTGGTGACAGGTGTCGAAAGGTTATCCGTAACCTGGCCCATCATTGGCCCGCCAAGCACCACCTTGTAGTCGTCAATCGTTACGCCGCCAGCCAGATCAATAATCCTGCCAATGGATGTGCCGATGGGCACCTTGATGATCATATGATTTTTCACTTCGCCGGTTATGGTCAGGTATCGCTCAATAACCGGTTGTTCGTCCTCAACAGCTCTGGCAACATTAATAAGAGATTCCACATTGCTGACCACGACACCGACGTCCAGCGGAATCCCCCCTTCGGGCACGACACGATTGACAACCTCATACACGAGAACATGTTCATCTCCTGCCGGATAAAAATCCTCCAGTTCAAAAATATCGATCTTCTTGAACTCGCCTTTTCCAGCAGTTTTTTTCAGGATTTCTATCACTTTAGGATGTTTATTCTTGATGCAGATGGTGCCGCGCTCGGCATGGGTGCATGCCATGGCCAGGTTCAGGCCACGCATGAGAAGCTCAGGGTTCTTTTCCATGAGATAGGGATCGCTTGACAGCAGCGGTTCGCAGGATGCTCCGTTAACCAGAACCCTTTTTACCGTTGCAGTAAGCTTCACATGTGTAGGAAAACCGGCACCGCCGGCACCGACCACCCCAGCGTCACGAACTTTGTTGATAATATCATCTCTCATCTATGTTTTCTCAACACTTTTTCCGGCCTATTTTTCTTTGAGCTGAATTGCGTCCACGCTGGCCTTGACAGCGGCAATGTCCCCGAATATACCGATCATGGTCAAATGCTGGGGGCAGCTTCCTTTCAGATCATACACCTGTACATCAGCTGCTTTTTCAGCTATGTCGGCCGCAACCATCATATCCACCAATTTGCCCTGAACCAGGCCCACCGCACTGAAGTTGGCGTCTACCAACATCTTTTTGGGACCTGAGCCCATCCGGCTCATCAGAATATCAAAAACACCGGGACCGGGATGTGATATTATTTGAATACTGGAAGCCATTTATTTTTTTTCAACCTTTTTCTTTGTTTCAGAAGGAATAATCGCTTCAATGTCGTTGTGGGGTCTGGGGATAACATGCACCGAAACAAGTTCTCCTACGCGCGCGGCGGCAGCTCCCCCGGCATCAGTGGCCGCTTTTACCGCACCGACATCACCACGTACAAATATAGCAACCAAACCGGCGCCTGCATGCTCTTTGCCGACCATTTTTACATTGGCTGCCTTAACCATTGCATCTGCAGCTTCTATCGCACTTACCAATCCTCTGGTTTCAACCATACCGAGTGCTTGTCCTGCCATGTTATCTTACCTCCTGCTTCTAATTTTGAATGATAAATTTCACCTTGGCTGTGAAATTGAATAATATCATTCAGTTTAATTGTCAAGAAAAAAAATTAAAATTTTGATTTTGATTTGGGCTGAAAGAACTTTATCAACAGCATGGCAACCAATGCTGCCCAGATTTGGATATAAAGTTCGTTCTCACTTGTTCCAACAAATGTTGAAAAAAAGGTTGACTTTAATCTGATACTCCTATCCTATGACAACATCAAGTGAATATGAAACAGTAAAATAACCAGCGAACCTCCCCTATTTTGTTGGTTAATGGGGCATGGTGGCAGTATCGGAAACGACTGAAAGGGAACCGGAAGGAATTGAATATGATGAGCCAAACTTTTGACCAAATAGAGCAAAAGTATCGGGAACTGCGTGATAGAGCGGTAACAGGGTGGCTTCCTCAAGGTTCAAGCCAATGGGATCCAATTTTCAACTACCGACTTCTCGACAATATACCGGCAGGTGTGGCCTTCCTTGACAGAGATTTTACTTTGCGAAAACAAAATCGAACCTATGCGAACTATCTTCGTATACATTCGCCCGTCAATCCAGATAAAGCTATAGGTAAATGCTACTTTGATTATATGCCTGGTAGCGAATATCAGTTAGGGGATTGGTTCAGGGAAACCAGAGATTGCAGCCTTTGTGAGACACAATATGATTTTGAATTAAGAATAAAATATGATACTGGCGAAAAATGTACATACTGGGATGCTATCATCTCGCCTGTTTTTAATACCGACGGCAAAACTTCTGGTATCCTAATTTTTTGTTTGGATGTAACCCGAATATTTGAAGCCAAAAAGGCAGCCATAGAATTCCAAGGCAAACTTGAAAGTACATTAACAAAACTTGATCAAGCTAAATCAACAATAACGACTTTACTGGATTTAAAGGAAGAAGTCAGGTTGGATTTGGAAGAAAGATTTTCTTTGAATGCAAGTGACCTGATACTGCCTTTAATCGAAAGCTTGCAAAAAAGTCACCTGAACAAGGAGCAGCGTCATCTTCTAACGCTCATTGAATCTGCTGTAGGTGATATTACTGCCAAATTTTCTTCTAAATTGAATTCACCATCATTTCGACTCACTCCCAGAGAAATTTTAATAGCTTTCTTAACCAAGACCGGGAAAACAAGTAAGGAAATTGCTGCTATGCTCACGGTATCGCCGGCGAGCATCGAATTTCACCGTGCAAACATCCGAAAAAAGCTCGGTCTTACCAACAGCAAAACAAACCTTTGTTCTTTTCTATTATCCCTTTAGACCATTAGGTTTCCCCCTCCAATTTCCTATTATTTTTTTGGTATTTACAAAAGATCAAGGCACTTTTAACATACGTCTAATTGGTAAATTGGAGTATTAATTTAACACCAACAACATCAGCAGCAGCAGCAAGGAGGATTTGAAATGGGCAAATATTTAGGCGTATCGGCTGTACAGATGAATATTGTACCGGGAGATACAAATGCCAACGTCACCAAGATGCTTGATTTGGCGCGTGGCAATGTAGAAGATTTCCCTTGGGTGAACATGATCGTTTTCAGCGAACTGGTAATCCCCGGCTTCAATGCCGCAACATTGCTGGAGCAGGCCGAGCCGGTGCCAGGCCCGACCACCGAACGTATCGGTGAGGTGGCCAAGGAATTGGGCGTTTACATAGTAGCCGGCAGCATGTTCGAAAAGGCGGGTGATGATTTATACAACACCACTCCGGTGTTGGGGCCGGACGGTAGCCTCGTTGCCAAATACCGTAAAATGTTTCCATGGCTTCCATTGGAGCCCAGCAAGCCGGGCAAGGAATTCTGCGTCTTTGATATCCCCGGTCTTTGCCGCGTGGGGGTGTGTATCTGCTACGACTTCTGGTTTCCGGAGGTCTGCCGTCAACTCACCTGGATGGGGGCCGATGTTATCGTTCATCCTACTATGACGCCCACCTCACTGCAGCGGGCTGAAATTGATGTGGCCAAGGTGCGGGCATTGGAAAACGGAGTTTTCATGGTCAGCGCTTCGGGCAGCGGCCTGCATGGCGGTTTGGGCTTGGGCGGCGGTTCGGTCATTATCGATCCAGAAGGGCGGGTATTGCAGCAACTGGACAACAGCGAGAACATTGTCAACGAGTTGCTAAATCTGGAACAAGTTGAAATTTCTCAGGAATTCGGATCTGTAACCCTTTCAGTTCAAGGGATGAAACATTTGGCTGAAATGAACCACACCTTTCCAATATATACCGAAGGTTATAAAAAGGGCGAGTTTTTTAAAAAACGCGGCGCCGCCCAAGGAATTGAATCCTACTTAGGTAGGCGAAAGATCAGTCTGCCATATACCCCTTAAGATTCCGTGACGTTTGTTTTCGCCCGGGCCCGGATGGTTCGGGCGAAATTATTTTTCGTCTTTCGTTCTGATATTATATGGTCCCCAATAGGGAATGGGACATATTCAAAGACGCGCTCGGCTTGCAGTACGCCCGAGAGAGTATGCATGTGACCTATTTAAACAAACCATTGAATGCCGAATGGGATGAGCTGGACCAAAAACTTAGAGATCTCCAAATGGAAACAAACTGATCCCAGCTTTTAAATCCCTTTGAGTATCTCTCTGTTTTATATCCTAAAACGCCATTATGTGTATTGAAAATTATCCTATAACTTTGTTAGATTACGTCATCTTTGCATTGGATTGCCCTGATTATTTCCTTGGCAATTGAACTGAATGGAAAATTTCATTTCGTTTAACCAATATGAAATTTATTATTCAGTTTATTATAAAATTGTTGCAAACTTGATTTATTTATGATTAAGCTTCAAAATCTTGGCAGGTTCTTTAACATAAATTAACAGGAGGAAATGTGATGAAAAAAGAATTTCAGGCAATCACCATTTATCTATTATCAGCTCTCTTCATTGTTATCTTAGGTGCTTCAACAGCCACCGCCGAAACTTATCGCTTAAAAATCCAGTCAGGTTATCCGCGGGGCGATCTTTCCATGGAGTTACTGAAGGTGTTCTCAGACTCCGCCAAAAAAAGAAGCAATGGTCAAGTTATCATTCAGGTTTATGCAGCCCCTGAGATTGTTGAGGGCGGAAGCGCGGCAGTATATGAGGCGGTGCAGCGAGGAACATTGGATATGGCTCATCAGGCCGGTATTTTTGCCTCTGGTTTTGCCCCAATAGGCGATGTGGAATTTGGTTTGCCGTTTGCATTTGAAGTCAAAAAAGGCTCCACTTTTATTGATTCTATGGGGGAAATCAGGGATTTCTATTATAAATCCGGACTTGTTGACCTTATTAGAAAAGAGTACGCTAAAAATGACCTTTACTGGTTGGATATGCACTCATATGGATATTTATACATCTACAGCCGGAAAAATGTGACGGAATGTTCACAGATAAAAAATCTTAAAATCGCAAGTTGGGGTCTTCAACAGCTTTTTCATAAAAAAATCGCTCAAACCGCCGTGGATATAAGTCCTGAAGAAATGTACATGGCGCTCAAACTTGGAACTGTAGACGCAGCACTCTATGATGTCAGTGGTGTTTCCGGTTTGCATTGGGATGAAGTAGCACCGTATTGGTTGGAAAACCTGGGCGGTGATATGATTTTTGGTCATATTGTTGTCGGACAAAAACAATGGAATAAACTTCCTAAAGATATACAAGAGATCATTAACGCTGCTGCCAAGGATTATTGGGATGCTACCGTAGTTGAATACGACAAAACGATGAGGGAGACAAGTCAGAAATTGAAAAGGGTTACTCTGGACGAGGCTTGCGCAAATTCCATAAAGGAAACCGGTAAAACAACCTGGACCGATGCTGCCAAGGCCGATGCTGCCAGTGCGAAAGCGGTAGAAATAATAAGATCTTGGAAAAGGTGATTGACCTTTATCTAATAAAAATTTTGGGCTGTTACGCATTTTATGAAACCTGAACGGTTACAAAATTATCAACATTGAGAAAAGGCAATGAATTTAAAAGAAAATAAATTTTTTGGGCTATTACAGACCTTTATTGATAAGAGTGCCAGCGTTGTCAGTTTTCTGATCTTAGTTATAACGCTTGCTGTATCCGTTCAGATTTTTTCAAGATATGCATTCAATACATTTATAGTAGAAGTTGTACCCTTGGTTCAGCAGTCGTTTGCCGTTTTTTTGTTGGTTGGTGGAATCTATATCACCTCAAGAGGCAGCCATATTCGGGTAACGGTTCTTTTTGATTTGTTTGGACCGAGAATGAAACGGCTCTCTAAAGTTTTAAGTCTCATTTGTATGTCGATCTTTATGGGTATTCTGATATGGCAATCCTCATGGATGGGGCTTAATTCACTGGATAAAAGAGAAACCATGAATGGCATATATAAATTTATGCCCATGTATCCGCTTAAATTATTTATTCCAGTAGTGGCGACCTTTATCTTTATTGTTGGAGTGATATATTTTTTTAAAACATGGCACAGCGATGATTAAAATTTAAGAATACAGAAAATTTCAATCATTTAGGGTTCGCTCAAAAATTGATACTTAATTTTTGAGCGAACCCTAAATGTCTATATCTTAGTTAATTGAGTAGGAGTAAATAAAGGTGGAACTTGAAGCAAGCATTGGATTAATAACCTTACTTTTGTTTGGCGGTCTGATAGTTTTAGTCATGTTAAGTGTTCCCGTGGTTTATGCCCTTGGAGGATTAACGCTGGCATTGACTTACATTTTTGGTACCAGTGCCGATCTTTTTATCGTAGCCAGCACTACGGTCAGGGTATTTACCAATGAAATGATGACCATGATTCCTTTATTCCTGCTTATGGGAAATCTTCTTGTTCATTCCGGAGTGTCTGATCGCCTTTATTCGGCTCTGGGGTATTGGCTCTATGGCATTAGGGGATCTTTGGCGGTCATTACTATCGGTGTGTGCGTTGCTTTGGCAATGACGGCTGGATTTGGGCCTGGAATTCTGACGATGGGTATCGTAGCTGTCCCGGCAATGTTAAAGCACAATTATAATAAATCCTTAGCCTTGGGAAGTGTCATGGCTGGAGGTGTGTTGGGCGAAATCATACCACCCAGCATTATTATGATCCTTTTTGCTATGATTGGTAAGGTTTCAGTCGCTCAACTCTTTCTCGGAGGTACTGTTCCCGGTTTTATCTGTGCTTTCTGTTTTATCATCTATATCGTGGTTCGAGCACATTTACAGCCTGATTTTGCCCCAAGAGCAAAACGGGAAACCAACCTTCCATTAAAAGTTAAGCTGAAGTCATTGGCTGAAGTGATAACCCCATCCCTTCTGGTTGTGTTGGTTTTGGGCACTATTTTTATGGGGATCGCCACACCTTCAGAGGCGGCTGCTTTAGGTGTGCTAGGATCACTCATCATATGTGCGGCATATCGGAAATTAAATTTTACGGTTTTAAAAGATGCTTGCTTTGAAACGATGGTAATCACCAGCATGGCACTCTGGATATTCTTACCGGCAATCCTATTTGGAATTTTTTATACCATGGCGGGTGTACAGGATGCAGTTATAGAACTGTTGGGCTATTGGGATCTTAATCGGTGGTTGGTTTTAGGCTTGATGCAATTGATTTTGTTTGTCTTTGGCATGTTTATGGACGACTACGCCATTGTATTCATTTGTGCACCAATTTTTTTGCCGGTGGCGGAAGCGCTCGGTTTTGACAAGATCTGGTTTTCAATCCTGTTTATTTTAAACATGCAGATTGCTTACCTTACACCTCCTTTCGGATGGGCATCAATTTTATTAAAAAGCGTGGCACCGCCAGAAATCAAGATGATTGACATTTGGAAGGCAACACCCCCATTTATTGCCATTCAGGTGCTTGTTTTAATACTGGCAATGATTTTCCCGCAATTGATATTATGGCTACCATCTAAAATGATGTAGTAAATTGGTAAGTTCCGAAACAATCAATGAAATAATGGATATGTCTATTGGGCTACTCCGTCATTTTTAATACCTTTCATAAAAGAATGGCATTTTTTTACTCCGTTCTTTTTTGATCAATTGGCTTAGAAACATTGTATGACCCGATAATGGCATCTGCCTCAATTTCCACCAGATGCGCCGGTCG
>ERZ889078.3255-NODE-3255-length-10863-cov-12.168486_pt1 | contig 10863 bp, 5 predicted proteins | sample MGYA00521266_ERZ889078 | MGnify/ENA primary metagenome ERZ889078 (study PRJEB32303, sample SAMEA104408618) | aquatic metagenome | biome: Brackish water; feature: Pelagic; material: water | place: Baltic Sea | collected 2014-06-16T06:34:00 | depth 76,534 m ... | reverse complement strand
ACTTTTTTTAGTAAATCGCGATTTAACAAGAGCCATTATTCCCAGCGAAATAATTGAAAACTTTGTGACTATATTCCCCTAAACTACAGATTGGATCACGGAACTTCAGTAACTTCGAAAATCCGCTGAACGATATCCTCACTGGTGACTTCCTCAGCTTCTGCCTCATATGAAACCAACACTCTATGTCGTAACACATCCATACCAATGGCACGAATATCATCTGGCGTCACGAAGCCACGTTGATTAATAAAGGCATTGGCCTTAGCAGCTAGCGCAAGGTTAATGGAAGCTCGAGGCGAGGCACCATATTCAATAAGTGTTTCCAGATCAGGCAATCCTGCCCTGACTGGGTCTCGCGTGGCCATAACCAGAGAGACTATATATTTGAATATTTTGTCATCAATATAGATTTCATCCACCACTTCTCGTGCTTCAAGAATGTCAGCTTTTTTGATCACTGGTTTGATATCAAACTTTGGAGTTGGATGGGCCATACGCTTGATAATTTCAAATTCTTCTTCATCGCTTGGGTAATCCACCTTGAGCTTAAGCATGAAGCGATCAACCTGGGCTTCAGGCAAGGGATAGGTGCCCTCCTGCTCGATAGGATTCTGAGTAGCAAGCACCAGAAATGGTTCTTCAAGTTTATAGGTTTCTTCTCCAATTGTAATCTGTTTTTCCTGCATGGATTCCAGCAGTGCAGCTTGCACTTTAGCAGGAGAACGATTGATTTCATCAGCCAGGATGATATTACCAAAAAGTGGACCCTTTTTTACAATAAATTCACCATTTTTCTGATTGTAGATCAAGGTTCCCAGTAAATCAGCTGGTAGAAGATCCGGTGTAAACTGGATACGGCTAAAGCTGGTATCAATAAGTTGGGCCAGGGTTTTTATGGTAAGTGTTTTTGCCAGTCCAGGGACACCCTCCAACAAAATATGACCATTAGAAAGTAGTCCAATGAGGATACGTCTAATCATGCCGTGCTGCCCAACAACCACTTTGGCTGCTTCTGCCTCAAGTGTTTTTAGGAAAAGGCTTTTATCCTTAATTTTTTCATTAAGCTGTGTTAGATCAAATGTCATGATGATTAATCCTGTGAATTAAGAAGTCTTACTAAGTAAATGCTGTAGCTCAGGAATTTCTTCCAACGATTTGCCCAGATATTTTAATTCAAATTCCACTGAAGGTGCCATTTCATGATTGGGATATGTTTCAATGAATTTGGAATAATATTTTGTAGCTGCGTCGTTTTCTCCAAGTTCATTGGCATAAATATACCCAATTGAGAATAAGGCTTTGGGAGCCTGCTCTGAATCGGGATATTGCTCTACAATTTCTTCATACACACCAATTGCTTTTTTTAGATCGAGTACGTTCTTGTGATACACTTCAGCAAACTCATATTTAACCATCACTGCATTGGGAGCTTCTGAATATTTATCCAGCCAGAGCAAATACATTTTTACTGCAGATTTATTAGCCTGCACTGCCAGGGCTTGTTTAGCCAGGTCGCGTAAATCCCCTGCTGAATAATCGTTGATGTCTGACAGGGTAGCCATGTAGAATTCATCAGCCTTATCAAAATCTTTCAAATACTTGGCAGCCAGATTCCCCGCTTCAATATTAGCAGCAATTCTTTGTTCAGCCGTTTCGGCCTTATTGATCGCGTTTACATAAGATTCCAGAGAGGCTTCATATTCTTTTGAGGTCTGTAATTCACTTCCCTGTGTTAGATATTCATCATATGATTTTCCACACGAGATGACCAGCATGCTCAAGATGATAATTCCCAGGATAACTATTTTTTTCATTTTGTCATTTCCTCTTGTTTCTTCTTCCCTTTTGAAACGCTTTCTTGACAACGTTTTTAAACGTATTCGTTGCATCACGGCATCTTCTACGAATCATTGGAATTCATGTTCCCTGCATTATAATTTTTTTAAAAGGCGTATGCTATGGCTATGTGAGTTTGTCCTGACTTATTAGCATGTTCTGCCCCTAGTGGAATTCCATAATCTATTCTGGCGGGGCCAATGGGTGTATCAATTGTAATACCGGCTCCAATTGCCATTTCCAGATCAGATATTGCGGCAGCTTCAATATCTGACCAAAGGTTTCCCACATCCAGGAAAAGACTTCCACCCAGTATATCATAAATAGGATAACGCAATTCAAAATTTGTGTAAAGTCTTAGATTACCACCCAGTGGTGTTCCGTCTTCTGCTGTTGGCCCGAGCAGTCGCTGTTCAAATCCTCTGATACTGGAGTTTCCACCAAGAAAAAATCGGTTTGCATATGGAATAATAGTTTCTGGGTTTTGCTTGAAAGCCACAGCCATATTCATGTTGTGAGCAAATACCACATCCCCAAATAAATTCCAGAATGAACTGAATGAAGACTGCATTTGAATGTATTTATTTTCGCCGCCCAAAAGATATCCTACCATCTCAGGTTCAATAACAAACTTAAACCCATGATGGGGATAGAAATAATTGTCCCGTCTGTCCCAGGTGAACTTTAATCCAATTTTACGAGCTTCCTGATATAAATCCTCGACTTGGGTGGGATCACCACTGCTTTTTGAGCGACTCCATTCTGCAAGAGACTGAATCTTAATCGTTCTGAACCAACGATATGTCAGGACGGCCCGTAATCCATAAGCCAGGTTGTTAAAATTGGCTAGATCTGTATTCACAATATCAACATACCAGAAAAAGGGGTTTATGGTAAGCGGAATTCGGTACTTTGATAACCAGGGTTCAACATAAAAGAAATCAAAGTTAAAGCGTTGAGGTATGAATATAGAAGGGTAGATCGAGCTGATTTTGGTTTGAATTCGAACCCGTCTGCTCTTTTCAAATAAGTTATTATGATACCAACTCCCTGATAGTCCAATACTCAGTTCAGTGCCGGACTTCTCTGACTCCTCAGGTATACCCTGCTTGACCCCCATATTCATATCGAAAGCTCGAAACTTTGCTGCAATGACTTCAACGTCAATATCGATGGATGATGAATCCAGATGAACTCTCCCCAATGATATATTCACACTATTGAAAAGCCGGGTCTCATAGAGACGACGTTTTGACTCTTCAATATTAGCAAGATTAAAAACCTCACCCGAATTCACAATCAATTCCCTGGAGATGATTTGTTTTGGAATTTGATTTACTTCTTTAATGTTGATTTTGCCAATATTCAGTTTGGGGCCCTCTTTGACTCTGATGAAAAGGCTTACAGAGTCACCAACAACAACGCTATCCTTAATATTTATAAGTGGATATCCACTGTTTTGGTAGAGCGTGAGCATTTCAATAAGATTCTCGCGGATTTTAAAGGTATTAAAGCTGGAACCTGCCTGAAATTCAATTATTTCCAGATAGTCCTGTTCACTAAATACATTGTTTCCTGATAAGGTCACATCTCGGAGATAGTACTGCTTTCCCTCTTCAACCTTCAGGATGATGCTAATGGTTTCTTCACCCTGGGAAAGAGAATCAGTAATTTTCGCATCTAGAAATCCATGACGTGTATAATAGTCTTCCAATTTTTCGATTTCTCTGGCAAGATGATGCTGGTTATAAAAACTTCCCTTACTTACCAGTCGTTTTTCTTTGAGGTGGATTTGTTTGAGTAGATCCTTGCTGGTGAGATTCTTGTTACCGATAATTTGAATGTCAACAATTTCTGGAGCTTCTAGCACATTCTGGGGGAAGATTGTCAGTGAAAACAAAAATGTCAAAATCAGAAATCGAAAGGATTTTAATAGGTAAATTTCAGCCTCCCGTTCAATTCAATTTCTCCATTTTGATTGATTTTGCTAGTTACGGACACATTCTTATTGATCTGATACTCAAATCCAAAATCGTAATCAGTTTCACCATCAGTTGGCTGTATAGCACCTTCATAAGTTATCATTAAATTCTTTGACAGGCGTTGCCCCAGTCTCAATCTGGTCGAATCAGACGCTAGATCCACACCCACAAGATCAAGCCCGATGTATTCTCGTCCCAGTTTTGAAATCTGCTTTTCCATGAGAATTTCACCGTAGGTTTTCACTGGGTCCAGAGCGGTTTCATCAAAGCTGACTTCTACTAAAGTTTTATTTAAAGTCAGATATGTCAACACATCACTCTGGGTGAGTTGAGTATTCTCAGCAGTGATTACCAGCTGGGGTTCGCTTAGATCACCACTTAATTCCAGACTCACCCGCTCTCCATCGATATCTATTTCAGCTTCCATATTGATCTGGGGGTTAAAGTCTACAGAATTAAAAATAATTTCTCCAGATACGAGATCCAGCTCGTTTCCAAGATAGTAGAATTTGCCGCCTTCCAGGACCTTCAGTGTGCCCGTAAAACGCATGATGCCATCACCATAATCAAGCAGCCATAATTCACCTTCAAACTCTGCCTCCATCTGATCATTTGAGATAAGTAGATCACTGGCAAATTGAGTGTTGAGACTATACTTAAATAAGCTGTTGTCAGTATTGCTGACAATCTCTTCATAGGAGGTTTGAGATTCAAAATTGGCATAGTATCCGGCTCTGAGAACGGGGATAACAGCCTCGACATTAATTGTATCTTGCCCAGTAAAGCGTAGTTCTGCGTCAGCAATGGCCTCTATGAGTCCATCGGTACTTCTGTAGTAAACTTCCTTGGCTTTTAGTGCAATATCAAAACGGGGTTCAAAAAACGAGTCCAAATTTATATTCCCTGTGGCAGTGACCTTACCTGCCAGGTTTTGTCTGGCCTTCACACCTATTAAATCACCTGCTTTAGTGGCCAGCCATCCAACAGCCCCCTGGGTGTTCATATGTGAACCTTTAGAAAAAATCATAGCGCCAGAAAAATGATCAATACTAAGTGTATTATCAATTAAGCTGACTTCGGAGTGTATATTTGTTATAGGATTCCCAAGTACAGAAACTTCAAGACGACCATTGTGCCCCCTTACCTTTCCATTACGAATTGGTGCAGAAAAAGGGCCAGTAAAGCTGAGGTTTCCTATAAAATCACCTTGGATCGCATCGATGGAAGAAATATAGGTAGACAAAAATGGCATTTCATTAAGGTTAAATTCAAAATCCAGCCCCATATCACGTGAAGCAAACGACATTCGGTCTTCTGCAATCAGATCAAGTGAAACTGGCATAAATCCTGTCCCGGAGCCATATCCCCAATTACTCACCATGGATAATGTATCAAAGGTAAGAAGATTGCCTTCATAGCTTAATTCTGAGTATGCCTTGGAAAAAGTAAGTATGTCAAATGAAGCATCTGCCAGGGACAACTGTATATCCATTTTGGTATCAACGGGAGTCCCGCGCAAGGATAGTGAGCCAGTTGCTCGTCCGGATATTGGAAATCCTGCAAGGGACGTAAATTTGAGATCTCGAAGGCGATAATTTTCTGCTTGAATGGAGAAGTTTTGAGGAGTACTAGCAATATCAACACCTTTAACCTTGTATCCCCAGGGCAACTTCCCAACCAGATTCAATTTTCCACCTGCCCTGTAGGCCTGGATATTGTTGCTATATACTTCTGAACTGGTTAGTCTCAGATTTACTCTGGCAGAATCACTTGGATAGCCTAGTGTGACTCCTTTGGTTAAGATCAGTTTCGTATCGATAATTGGATCCCAAAGACTACCTGTAATGCCTGCTGATCCTGAAGCAATCCCGCTAAAATCGATGTCAATCCTGAAGAAATCCAAAATTCGATTGACGTCCATCAACTCAAAGACTGTTTCCAGATTATAACCTTCAGCTTGAGAGAAAGTACCTTCGACAGAAATGCCGCCATTATTAAATGTTAGAACACTTGAGGGAAGTGTGAATAAGCCGTTTTGGTTGCCCTTGACGAGAACCGTGTCAGCAAGTTTAAGCTGGTTCGCTCCCTTGAGAACATTGAGCTTATTGAGAATTATATCGTTGCCATAGTATCCACCGCTGATTGAAACCATGTTACCAATGCCCTGGAGGTGAAAATCTTCAATGAGGTACCCATCTTCTGATAGATTTCCAAGGATGGTATAGGATTGGAGGCTATCGCCAAACAGTAAACCACGATCACCCATGAGAGCTATGTCACCAAGCAGTTTTCGATTATGAAGTACGAGGTCAATTTTCCCCTGGCCAGTTAAGGTTAATTTTTTGTTATATGAGAGATTATTGGGTTGAATGTCGCCTGAAATGCGTGGATAATCAGTATTGCCACTGATAATGAGATGACTTGAAATATCACCTGTGATTTTGTTGGTTTTTCCAGGTAATTCAAGAAATGAAAAATCAGAATACTCGATATCAGCATTCATATCAATTAATTCTTTAGACAATATTCCGTTAAACATGAGATAGTTTTTAGTCTGGGTGATACGTCCATGGGATATATCCATCCCCTTTTCAACAGAATAGGAAAAATCTGATTCGAGCGTATCAAAGCGCATATTATTAAACATAAAGGATTCTAATCGAGCCTGAACACTGTATTTTTCTTGTTCACCCTGGATTGAGATGGTGCCCATGGGTTCAGAAAATTGAAAGTCGCTATTGACTAACAATGGCTCAAAATTAAAACGGGATATATCTATGTGTGCGGTTTGTTTGCCTGTGGGGGATCTGGCAGCAACTATTCTGAATTGTTCCAATTTGGGACCCAGCGAAAAATCGAAACTATCACCTGATGGATCGCTTTCCAGGTCATGAAGCTCAAACGGAATCTCAAACCCATTGAGTAAAACAAATCCATCACCTGACATGCTAAATTTTGATTTGGTCTGTAAAACTTCGACATTGTAATTCAGGCGAACATCGGTAAGCCATGAGGGTAGGGAGACATTCTCAAGTGTCCTGGGACTGAAATTACTTCCACTTAAACTTGCCGTACCATTATCAGCCAAGTAAGCAAGATTGATCTTCATGTTTTGATTGGGAGAATTGAGATGCAGATTGCGAACTTTTATCTCACCTCCAGCATCTATTCCAACCAATCCCTTTACCGCCAGGGTATCACTAACTATTGAGGGAACGATTGCCACTGCGGAATGAATTTGAGCATCAACAAAGCCATCTATATACCACATTGAAGAATGCACCATCGGCAGTTCAACGGTCAGAGCTGATTTGGTCATCTCCAACGATACTCGACCACCTTCTGCTCTTATATCTTGAATAATTATTGTTACTGCTGATTTATGATTACTTGAAATATTGGTTAGATATTGTGATTGTTGAGGCTCAATCGAATACTTATTTATATACAGATTCTGCAGGGTTAGTTCCCTTGCAGACCAATCCCAATCCCATCCCTGGACAGATATCTCATCGGCCAAAAGGATAGGTTTGTCTGTCTCGAGGACTTTTATTGATAATTTCTTAAGGCCAAAGGTTTTTCCAAGAAAGGCACCTTCAATTTCTCCCTTCATGGCAATGCCCCTGGGAAACAGAGAATACGTGTTGAGCGAGTTTATGAGGAGGGATGAGAATAAATAAGTGTGAAATAGAATGAGGTATATCAGAATGCTAATTGCGCTTAGCATTCCACCTCCAATCCATTGTGCAACTTTCCTTCTCACTGCCTCATTTGCCCTTTCATTTGGCCTTGAATTTATTGAGGTTTTCCCATAATTCTACCACTTAGAACCATATTGGTTCACCAATTTTAATACATGTGTTTTACGAAAGGAATAATAGATGATTGGTATACGAATTCTTAGATAAAAGAAAATGATCAGAATAACGCCTGGGTTATCTGATCATTTTCTTTTGTACCATTGATGCAGGAGCGCTTGCTCCTCACCAATTAATTATTCTTTTGGTTCGGACTCATCCACCACTTCAAAGTCGGCTTCTTCTACTTCATCTTCGCCAGAAGTTTTACCACCAGCTTGTTCAGCACCTTCAGAAGGACCATCAGCATCATCTTTTACAGCTTCATACATGGAACCAGATGCCTGATTCCATACCTCAGTAAGTGCCGCGATGGCTTTTTCAATAGCGACCTTATCTGTGGTGGTGTTTGCTGATTTGAGTGCCTCAACTTTTTCCTCAATCATGGCACGCATCTCACCAGGTACCTTCTCACCATACTCCTTCAGATTTTTCTCTGTGGAGTAAATCATGGCATCGGCCTGATTTTTTGTATCGATAAGCTCTCTGGCTTTAGTGTCCTCTTCAGAATGCTTCTCAGCATCATTGATCATCGCTTCCTTCTCAGCATCACTTAAACCGCTTGATGCCTCGATTCTAATTGATTGTTCCTTGCCAGAAGCTTTGTCCTTGGCAGAAACATGCATGATACCATTTGCATCAATATCAAAAGTAACCTCAATCTGTGGCATGCCTCGAGGTGCAGGTGGGATACCATCCAAAATAAATCGACCCATTGACTTATTGTCAGCGGCCATCTGGCGTTCACCCTGAAGAATGTGAATTTCTACCTGTGTTTGATTGTCAGCAGCAGTCGAGAAGGTTTCACTCTTCTTGGTTGGGATGGTGGTATTTCGTTCAATAAGACGCGTACACACCCCTCCCAGAGTTTCAATACCAACTGATAGCGGAGTTACATCAAGCAGAAGAACATCTGAGACTGTACCGGAGAGGACACCACCTTGAATGGCAGCACCCATGGCAACGACTTCATCAGGATTCACACCACGGTTAGGTTCTCTTCCGAAAATTTCCTGAACGATCTCTTGAACCTTAGGTATACGCGTAGATCCACCTACAAGAATAACCTCATCAATATCTTTGGCTGTTAGACCTGCATCTTTAATAGCATTTATACAAGGTTGTTTGAGTCTCTTGAAGAGATCATCGGTTAAGCTTTCAAACTTGGCACGGGAAAGTGTGATCACAAGGTGCTTTGGACCTGTCTGATCTGCGGTAATGTATGGCAGGTTGATCTCAGTTGAACTTGTACTGGAAAGCTCAACTTTGGCCTTTTCAGATGCTTCCTTGAGCCTTTGCATACCCATAGCATCTTTAGAAAGGTCAATTCCTTCTGCTTTCTTAAATTCAGCTACTAGCCATTCAATGATGGCCTGATCCCAATCATCGCCACCAAGATGAGTATCACCATTTGTTGATTTCACCTCAAAAACACCATCACCAAGTTCAAGTACCGAGATATCAAAGGTTCCACCACCAAGGTCAAATACAGCAATGGTCTCATCATTTTTCTTGTCAAGACCGTAGGCTAATGCGGCTGCAGTTGGCTCGTTTATAATACGCAGAACATTCAATCCGGCAATTTTCCCGGCATCTTTGGTAGCCTGACGTTGGGAATCGTTAAAATATGCCGGTACAGTAATAACTGCATCCTCAACTTTTTCTCCGAGATATTCTTCAGCAGTTTGCTTCATTTTCTGAAGGACCATTGCTGAAATCTCTGGTGGAGAATAAGAGTCATCCCCTATTTGTATCTGGCTGCGTCCACCAGGCCCACTGATGATTTTATAAGGAACTTCCTCGATTTCTCTCTCAACTTCGCTGAACTTGCGCCCCATAAATCTTTTAACCGAATAAATGGTATTCGTAGGATTGGTAATAGCCTGCCTTTTTGCAGGTTGTCCAACCAGGCGATTGCCCTCTTTTGTGAATGCGACGACAGAAGGGGTTGTTCTTCCCCCCTCAGAGTTTGTAATGACGACAGAGTCTTTACCCTCAATTACAGCTACGCAAGAATTTGTGGTACCTAAGTCGATACCGATAACTTTACCCATGGTTCACCTCAATAATATATTTACTAATATTTGCATCGTATTTCATAGCACTACTGCAATGACAAGTCCTGTGCCAACACAATAAATGAGCCATATGGGCGTAAATAATTGAATTAATAAGCCGATATGGCAGTTTAATTAGAAAGAATGTTGAATATTATTTATCTTGCCAGTAGTGGTTCACAATTGGCATACGACGACCAATACCAAAAGCTTTTGAGGATACACGGATTCCTGGGGGCATTTGCTGACGTTTATATTCGTTCATACGAACTTTATGAAGCAGATCTTTAACCAATTCTTCATCCCACCCATGGGAGATAAGCGTTGAAAGATCTGAATGTTCCTCTATAATAGCATTTACTAACGGTCCAACTACTTCGTAGTCAAATGGATCTACCTGGTTATCTCGAAGTTCAGCACTGGGTAATTTTGTGATAGTATTTTGTGGTATCATTTCACTTTTGCTGATTTGATTGTAATAATCTGCCAGGCTGTAGACCATACGCTTGCCGATATCACTGATCACTGCCAATCCACCAGACATATCTCCATAAAGAGTACAATAGCCAAGTGCAATTTCAGTCTTGTTCCCTGTTGTTAGAAGCAGACTACCATCTTTATTAGAAAAACTCATGAGAATATTTCCACGAATTCTTGCTTGCAGGTTCTCCTCAGGAAGTCCACTTATTGGTTCACCCAGAATTTGAGTGTAGGTGTTCTGAAATCCTTCCAAAATGGTTCCTATGGGAATATTCAGATACTTAATACCAAGATTTATGGCCAGCTGCTCTGCATCTTTTACACTATGGTCTGATGAATATTTTGAAGGCATTGCAATGCCAAGAACATTATCTGCGCCAAGAGCTTCCACGGCAATGGCAGCAGTTACAGCAGAATCAATACCACCAGATAAACCCAAAACTGCCTTGTTATGCCCGGTTTTTGAAAAGTAATCATGAACACCTAGGACCAGGCCTTTGAAAACCTGTTCATCCTTCGGAATATCAGGCAAATCAAGTGAAGTGTTCATCGAAGATGTGGCTGGGAGCGTTACCTCGGAGATTCTTTCTTTGAATTGAGGAGAAATGTGCACCCAGTCTGCATTTTCATTGGCAACCATTGACATAC
>ERZ889078.3250-NODE-3250-length-10872-cov-6.956642_pt1 | contig 10872 bp, 7 predicted proteins | sample MGYA00521266_ERZ889078 | MGnify/ENA primary metagenome ERZ889078 (study PRJEB32303, sample SAMEA104408618) | aquatic metagenome | biome: Brackish water; feature: Pelagic; material: water | place: Baltic Sea | collected 2014-06-16T06:34:00 | depth 76,534 m ... | reverse complement strand
CAGGATGTTCTTGGGATAAACCTCGTCGCGCAGATCATCGGCCAATTGCTTGCGCCGCCAGCGATTGCGCATGGCCACGGCCACGGCGCGCTTGGCGTCACTCTGGCCGATGATGAAACGGTCAAGCTCGGACACGATTTCGCGGGGGGTCAGGTCGGTCATGGGGAAATCCGTTCAATCGTCAGGTTGCCATTGGTGTAAACGCAAATATCGGCAGCTATCGCCATGGCTTTGCGGGCAATCTCTTCGGCAGGCATATCGGTGGTCATTAACCCGCGCGCAGCCGCCAGCGCAAAATTCCCGCCCGAGCCAATGGCCGCAACGTCGTGCTCTGGCTCTAGCACGTCGCCCGCGCCGGTGATGACAAACAGGTCGGTGCCATCGGTGACAATCAGCATGGCCTCAAGGTTGCGCAGGTATTTATCCATCCGCCAATCTTTTGCCAGATCCACGCTCGCGCGCGCCAGTTGCCCCGGCATCGCCTCCAGCTTCTTTTCCAGCCGTTCAAGCAGCGTAAAAGCATCGGCGGTGGAGCCTGCAAAACCGCAAACCACATCGCGCCCACCGGGCGACAAGCGGCGCACCTTGCGGGCGGAGCCTTTGATGACGGTTTGGCCAAGGCTGACCTGCCCGTCGCCCGCCATAACAACCTCGCCGCCACGCCGCACCGCAAGGATGGTGGTGCCGTGCCAGCCGGGGAATTTATCTGATGACATGATCGCCCTCCGTTATAGTATTCTATATGGCGGGGGCCGGGGGGCTGCACAAGCCAAGCCGCTCCAAAATGCAAAAGGGCGGCCCGAAAGCCGCCCATTGCTTAATGCCTGTGGCCCGATCAGACTGCCGAAGCGATCCAGGTGGCAAGGGCTGCCTTCGGGGCTGCGCCAACCTTGTTGGACACAACCTGACCGTCCTTGAACAAGAACAGCGCCGGAATGCCGCGCACGCCCAAAGCTGCCGGGCTATCGGGGTTCTCATCGACGTTGATCTTGACGATCTTTACCTTGCCTTCATATTCGGCCGAAAGCTCTTCCAGAGCCGGGCCGATTTGGCGGCAGGGGCCACACCATTCGGCCCAAAAATCGACGATGACGGGAATAGCCGATTGGCGAACTTCAGCGTCGAAGGTTGCATCGGTGACGGCGATGGTGGCCATTACGTATCTCCTGAATGGAATGTGTCGGGCTGGAAGGTAAGGGTGCGCTCAGCCAACGTCAAGGGAGTGTGGTGCGACCAAGCGCCAACCTCACAATATCGGGATCAAGCAACATCACCTGAGCGGCGCGCGTCCAAAGCAGGGCCACATCTACTTGCCTGTCGGGGTAAAGCTGCGATAGCGCTGTGTGATAGGCCCCCATCTGGCGCAGCAACCCTTCCGGCACCGCGCTCACCGTTTCCGGCACCAGCAGGTTGGATTTGAAATCCACCGCCAAAACCCGCCCGTCCGTCACCAACAGCCGGTCAATCGTGCCGAGCATCGGCTTGCCATCAAGGTGGGCGGTAATAGGGGCTTCGGCAAGGGTGCCGGGGCCGAACAGGTCAGACAGATCGGGATGCGTCAGGACCGCCTGCGCTTCCGCCAGCAGTTCCGCTTGGTCGGGCGCCCCGTCAAGCAACGCTGCGGCAATGCGCCTCCAGTCTTCCGCCGGGCAGTCGGGCAGATGCTCCAACAACAAGTGCAGTCGCGTGCCCCTGTCCATCGCGGCGCGGTTGTCGTCATCGGGAGAGATATCGCCGGGCAGGGCCTTTGCGCCACCAAGGCTTGATGGGTTGATCGGCTGATCCGGGCGCGGTGCTTCCGGGGCAGGGGCGCTGGCCCAAGGGGGAAGCGTTGGGGCGGTGATGCTGGCTTGCTTTTGTGGGCCAAGGTCTGGCGGCCAATCGCCCTCGGTAAGGGTCAGGGTGCCATCAGCCTGCGCCGTTGCCCCGGCGGCGACCATTGCCTCTTGGACCAACCGATACCAAACAACACCCGAGGCGTCATCATCATCGTCTTTCTCTTTGCCAGCCGCGCCCGCTGCGGCAACGATCAACCAGCTTTGCGCGCGGGTCATGGCGACATAAAGCAGGCGCATCGCCTCGGCCTCATCGCGGGCCTTCTTGGTGGCGCGCGCCTGCGCGATGGCTTCGGGGCTTTCCGCGCTGGGCGTTTTCCACACCGCACCCTGCGGCAAAACAAACAGCTCAGCGCGCTCCCGCGCGCGGTATTGCGCGGTGTCGGGAAGGATCACGATCGGGGCCTCCAGCCCCTTTGCGCCGTGTACGGTCATCACGCGGATGCGGTCCCCGGCGCTGTCCATCTGGCGCTTCACCTCCACGTCATCTGTCTCTAGCCAGCCCAAAAACCCGGTGAGGCTGGGCACATCGTTGCGCTCATAAGCCAGTGCTTGCGACAGCAATTCGTCAATGCCATCCTCCGCCTCCGCCCCTAGCCGCGCCAAAAGCTTGCGGCGGCCATCATGGCGGGTCAGCATCCGCTCAATCAGATCATAGGGGCGCATAAAGTCGGCCTGATCGCGCAAATCTTGCAGAATAGAGACTGTTTCGCCATGCGCCGGGTCATTTTCCAGCGCCCGCCACAAAAAACCCTTTCTCGGTTGCGCAAGCGCATAAAGCTGCTGCTCACTCCAGCCAAACAAGGGGCTGCGCAGGCAGGCGGCCAGCGACAGATCATCCTCGGGGGTGGCAAGGAAAGCAAGCAAAGCGGCCAAATCCCGCACCGCCAATTCCGCGCCAAGCTTTAGCCGATCTGCACCGGCAATCGGTAGCCCGGCGGCCTTGCAAGCCTGAATGATCGCGCTGAAAATCTCGGACCGCCTGCGCACAAGGATCAGGAAATCGCCTGCATGAACGGCGCGGCTTGCGGCCCCGCCCTTCACCGGAATCTGCGCGCCCCGGTCAATCATCCCCTTGATCGTCTCCGCCACTTTGCGGCCAAGACGTGAGGCGTGATGCTCTTCGGTGATCAGATCTACCGGATCAAACCAGTTTTCGGGCTTTTGGACGGTGGACTTTTCGATCACCGGCCACAAATCCACCCGCCCCGGCATATCGGGGAAAAAGGCGATATGCTTTACCTCGCCGCCCAACCCCTTTTCGCGGCGCGCGTCGAAGGTCAGGTCAACCAGCCGCAAAACGGTGTGCGAGGAACGAAAAGAATGTTCCAGTTGAAGCTCTTGCAGCGGTGTTTGTACTTGCTCCAGCTTGCCCTTGAACAGATCGCGCTTTTCATCGAACGCTTCAACATCCGCACCCTGAAAGGAATAGATGGATTGCTTTTTATCGCCGACCACAAAGATGGTGCGCGGTTCTTCCCGCGCGCCCCGTCCTGTGGTGAATTCATCGGCCAACAGCTCAATCACCCGCCATTGGTCAGGGCTGGTGTCTTGCGCCTCATCCACCAAAATATGATCAATACCGCCGTCCAGCCGGAACAACACCCATTGCGCCACCAGCGGGTCGGTGAGCAGGGCTTTGGCATGGGTGATCAGATCGTCAAAATCGAGCCAGCCCCGCGCCTCTTTCCGCGCTTTGTATTCGGGCAGGAAGACGGCGGCAAAACGGTGCAACGTGGCCGTGCGGCGGGCCGCGGCAAGGGCGATGCGCTGGCCCCGCGCCGCTTCCACCCGGCGCATCAGGTCTTCCAGCCGATCAAGCAGCTGGCCAAGCTTCGGTTGCATACCTTTGGTCGGAAAAGTGCCTAACTTGGCGGAAAACGGCATTTTTGTCTTGGCACCCGTCAGGAATACCCCTTCCAGCGCCGACAACGGGGCCATATCCACGCGGGCCAGATCAAGCCCGCGCAACTTATCGGCGGCCTTCACATCATTGGCAGAGCCGGTGGCGATAATCGCTGTCGCTTCGGGCAGCCACTCCGCCTCGCCGCCCAAGAATACCTGTGCAAGAATGTCACCTTCCGTTTGCCCTTGCGGCACATCGAACAATGCGCGGCAATCAGCCTCGCTCAGGCATTGCGCAAAGGCGGCGCGCCGCCCGGCCACCTCACCCGCCAGCGCGCCGAAATCTTCGCCGGTATAGGCGCCAGCCAAAGCGGCAATCACCTCGGGCGCGCCATTATCGGCAAGCTCATCGATGATCTCATCGCGCAAAAGCGCACTGGCGCGGTCATCCATCTCGGTGAATTGCGGCGAAACCTTCGCCTCCAGCGGAAACCGCCGCAAAAGCGAGGCGCAGAAGGAATGGATTGTTTGAATGCGCAGGCCGCCGGGTGTTTCAATCGCGCGCGCAAAAAGTTGCCGCGCACGGGCAAGCCGCGACGCGTCAACCGCACCCTCCACGCCAAGCTTGGCCAGCGCCTGCCGCAGCGAAGCGTCTTCCTTCATCGCCCATTCGCCCAAGCGCGCAAACAGGCGGTTTTGCATCTCGGAGGCGGCGGCTTTGGTATAGGTTAGGCACAAAATACGACCAGGATCGACGCCTGAAAGCAGCATCCGCGCCACCCGGTCCGTCAACACCCGCGTTTTGCCAGATCCGGCATTGGCCGAAAGCCATGTCGAGGCGCGCGGGTCGGCCGATTGGACCTGCCGCTCTGAGGCTGCGTTGCGGATCATGTGACATCCTCGGGTTTGGGTGCGTCGGTCATTTCCCACTCGCCAAAACGGGCGAGGTGGTCATAATCGCCGGGGAACCGCTCCCCATGCATGACGCGGCGCGAAACATAGCCGCGATCTGCCGACATATATTCCCTGATTAGGTGGTGAAGTTCTTCCCAAACCCGGTCCAAAGCAGCCTCATCCGGGTGGTCGGTATCCTTTTTAGGGCTGGAGCCAAGGCCGATATAGGTGATCCCCGCCACTTCACGCGGTCCATTCAGGGCGGCAAAAGCCCCGCGCGCGACCATTGCGGCCTCCAGCAACAGCTGCTTGTCAAAAAACTCCTGCTGGTCCTTGGAGGGCGGGCTTCCGGTCTTGTAGTCGAAAATATGCACCCGCCCATCGGGAAGCGCATCAATCCGGTCGGGCCGGGCCTCAAGCGTAAAGGGCAGGCCGGTAAGCGGGGCGGCGCCCTTTTTCTCAATCACGACCGGCACGCCGCCCAGATCGGCCTCGGCGCTCAAAAAGAAATCCGCAGCGCGGTTCATGCGCGACATCCAAAGCGCACGCGCGGCTGGCCATGGCACCTCTTCGGTCAGTACCGCGCTTGCCTCGGCGATAAGGCGCGCGCGGGCGGCTTCGCGGGTTTCCGTGTCCGGGCGGGCCTTGGTGAAGTTTTCCAGAACTTTGTGCAGCACGGAGCCGCGCAGCAAAGCGTCGGGCGAGGGGCGCAATGGGTTAAGCTTGAAAAGCCGCAAGATATGGCGGGCGTAAATGGCGTATGGGTCGCGCAGCAGGGTTTTGATGCCAGTCACGGCCAGCTTTGCAGGCCGGGCCGAAACGGGTGGGCGCGGGGCAGGGCGGTGGGCGCTGGGTACAATCGGGTCTGGTCGCTCGGACGCGGCGGCCAGCGTCAGCCAGCTTTGCCCCCGTTCGCGCATTGCCGCCAGTGCTGCCTGCCCGCCCTGATCGGGCAAGCCGCCCAAAAGGTTGGTCAGGCGGTTCAGCCAACGCGAGGCCACGGTTTCGGCATCGGCATTACGTGTCGCGCGGCTGATCACCACGCGCGGCGCGCAAATCGCTTGCTGGTAGTCATGCGCCGAAAGGCCGATCCGGCGCTCGGGCAGCAAAAGCCCCGCCTCCAGCCGCATCGCGCGGTTCATCCACGGGTCGGGCGGTGGCAGTTGTGGCCAGATGCCATCGTTCAGCCCGCCAAGGATCACCAGTTCCGCCCCTTGCACCCGCCCCTCCAGCGTACCCCAGATCATAATGTGTGGATGCGATTGCACCGCTTCGCGCACTTCACCCCGGCTCAGCAGTGCCTCGAATAAATGGCGGTAATCGCTGGCGGTCATGATGCCGCCATGCTCGGCCTCGGCCTCCAAGTCTTCCATCGCAGCGCGGGCGCTTTCGCCCGCCGCCTCTTCCCAAAGCTTGCTGCTTGTGGCGGCCTTAGGCGGGCCAAGCGCCAAGGCTTCGGCCAATTTGCGGTGGCGGGCGACATGGTCCGCCAAAGGCATGGTTTTTGCCAGCCCCACGCCATCAAGCGTCTTTGCCAGCCATTCGGCCCAAGGTAAAACTGCCGGGTCTTTCTCGGCCATGGCCCAAGCCATCAGATCAGCGCCCGTCGGAAAGACCGGGCCTTTGCGCCGCAGTTTCAATTCCAGGTTTCGGGTGAACAGCAAGTGAGCGCCTCGACTGACCTCGCCTTCCTGCGCAAAACCCGTTGCCGTCAACGGATGCTTGAGCAAAATCAACAAAGCCTCGGCCGTCAGCCGATCTTCAAACAAGCGCAGAACATGCCGTAAAAACCGCCCCGGCGCGGAAAGGGCCAAGGGGCGGCCCGCGCTGTCATCGGGCAAAATACCCCAGCGATCCAGCGCCGATGTGACCTGCCGCGTCAGCCCTCTATCGGGTGAGATCAGCGCCGCCGTCGTGCCATCCTCAGCCGCCTTGCGCAAAATAAGCGCAATCGCCAAGGCCTCGGCGCGGGGGCTTGCGGCCTCGATCAACGCCATATCGGCGCAGGCCGTGACCAGATCGGGCAGTAGTTTGCCCTCGGTCAGCCACTGATCTGTCACCGGGGCAGGTCGCAACGACAGCGACACCAGCTGATTGCGCGTGGGGCAAGGGGCCGCGCGATCCAGCCAGGGCAGCACATCGCGCGGCTCAAAATCCATTATATGCATAAGTTTGAAGAACCGATATTGCGGATGATCCTCTGCGGTAAGCGCATTTTCCAGCCCACCCCAAACAGCGGTGGGCATATCAAAATCAAACCCCGGCAGCACTATGGCGCCTTGTGGCAACCGCGCCACCGCCTGCATGAAAAGCGCGGTCGTGCCGCGAGACCCGGTGGAGCCTGCAACAATCACCGGGCCTTCGGGCGGGGCCACCTGCCAAAGTGCTGCTATCGCCTCCACCAGTTTGCGCTGGCGGGTCTGGGCGTCAGGCTGGCCCAATTCGGCCAACAACCGCGCGACGATGGCCATAAATTCGCGCGTGCGCGCCCAATGGGCTGAGTGGTTGGCGACATCCAGACGCGCGATGACATCGGGCGAAACCCCTTCGCCCTGCATCTCATCAAGCAAAGTCGCAAGGCTATCGGCCAGATCATAAAGCGCGGATCTTGGCGCAAGATCGGGCTGTTGGAGCAACAGTTGCTCAATCAACTGCGCCAAGGTCAGCCGTTGCCGCAGAGGTGAGACCGCAGGCGGCAGGCCCGCACCGGGAATGGCATCGCCAAGGTCCGTCACCAGCCGGATACGCGGCAGAAACCCGGCCCCATCCGCCACGAAAAGATCGGTGATCCGCCGCCGCATCCGCGCAGTGTTGACGTAAAGCGTCACCCGCGCCATCGCTTCGGGTGGCTGCCCGGCAAGGCGTTGCTTGAGGCCGCTTACCAGTTGGGCCGGGAAATCGGCACCGGGGGGCATGGCAAAGATATGGGGGCCGGGATCAGGAAACATCTTCACCCCGCAATAAGGCTTCGGCCTCGGCAATCCCTTCGGGGCGGCCAACATCGCACCACCCGCCCTTGTGCAAAACGCCAAACGCGCGGCCCTCAGCGATCATCTGGTCCCATAACAGATTCAGCGAAAAGGCGGTTTCTGTGATGCCCTCAATCCCTTTTGGCACAATGATCTGGGCGCCCAGATAGGCTAGCCCCGGCCCACCGTGTGCGCGCGCGATGCGGCCATCATTGCCTAAAGTGAAATCTCCCGCGCCGCGAAAGCCCTTGATCTGGGCAGGCGGGGCAAGCAGCAAAAGCGCGTCCATTCGCGCGCTGTCCCAAGCCTCAGCCAGTGCGGCAAGCGGGTTCGCCCCCGTCCAAACCGCATCAGTGTTCAGGGTGTAAACCGGGCCGCCCCCCAGCAGCGGCAAGGCCGCCCGCAACCCGCCGCCGGTTTCCAATATATCATCTTTCTCCAAGGAAATCTGGATATTAGATTGCCCCTTCAGATGTTCCGCGATCTGGGCTGCATGGTAATGCGTGTTCACCACCGCCCGCGCAACACCTGCGCTGCGCACTTGCGCCAGCGCATGATCCAGCAGGGCTGTGCCAGCAACCTTGATCAAGGGCTTGGGCCGGTTGGCCGTTAACGCCCCCATCCGCGTGCCAAGGCCCGCAGCAAACAACATTACCGCATCGGGTGTTTTGCGCATTGAGCACTTATCCTTTCAAGGGCTTGCGCCGTGGGCTCCGGGATTTCGCGCGCGCAGATTTCGGCCAAATGCGCCAGTTCCGGCTGCGCAAGGTTGCGCTGCAACTGCCCCCAGACCCGTGGGATCAGCGGCAGATATTGCGCCTTGCCGGCCACCATACAAAGCCGCGCGAATATGCCCAAGATGCGCAGCGCGCGCTGGGCCCCCACCACGGCATAGGCCGCAACAAAGCCGTCATCATCGCGCGCGCTGTGAAACCGGGCAATCATCGCTGCCTCCATCTCGGGCGAAACCTCGCGGCGGGCATCTTGCAGCAGGGACACCAGATCATAGGCGGGCTGGCCCATTTGCCCCAGTTGAAAATCCAACAGCCCCACGCGGGCCAACCCCTTGCGCAGGGGCAGCCATAGCAGGTTTTCGGCGTGATAATCGCGCAGGATCAAAACGCGCGGGCCATCGGCATGGCGGTGCATTACATCGCTGAGCGCCGCAACAAAGGCCGGGCCATTTCCCCGATCCCCGGTGATAGCAAAACGGTACCAATCCAGCGCAAAGGTGGCGGCCTTCGCCCAGTCTTCGGCCGCAAGGTTTGGCAGGCCCGCGGGGGCGGGGTGGGACTGGATGTTGATCAGCACATCCGTGGCGGCCGCATATAGCTCGGTCTCGCGCGCTGGTTCGCGCGTCATCAACCGCGCGAAAACCGCATCGCCCAGATCCTCGATCAACAAGAACCCTTGCCGCAGGTCTTGCGCAAGGATGCGGGGGGCAGAAAGGCCAAGCGCGTTGAGATGCGCGCCGATGGCAATGAAATCTGCGGGATCATCGCCCTTTCCCGGCGGTGCGTCCATCAGCACGGCAGCCGCGGCGCCCCGGCGCAGCCGGTCATAGCGGCGATCAGAGGCATCGCCAGCCAGAAAGCGGCGATCAGCATCGCCCCAACCGACCGCGTGTAAAAAGTGGTGAGAGGCGGCAATGCGGTCACGCATCAGACACCCATGAGGCCTTCAGGGCGTCAGCCAAGCCGGTCCGGCCACCAGAGATAACAGCAACGCGTCCGTCATCATGCGGCGAAAGCGATATCCGAAGAGCATTGTCCGGGGTTAGGTTTCCCAGCCGATCCGGCCATTCGATAAGACAGACGGCTGTGTCAAAGGCCGCCTCTAGCCCAAGTTCCATCACCTCATCAGGGTGCGACAGACGGTAAAGATCGGCGTGCCAGATGTCATAGCCATCTGCCTCATAGGTTTGCACCAAGGTGAAGGTTGGGGAAGGAACGTCCTCCATCTTGCCCAGTTTGTGCTGTATGAAGGCGCGGGCTAGATGGGTTTTTCCTGCACCGATCCCGCCCTCCAACAAGACGACATCGCCAGCCCGCAACAGGCGGGCCAGCAGGCGCCCGAGCCGCGTTGTGGCGCAATCGTCAGGCAAGAAAACGGAAGGCGGAACAGGGGATGACATGGCCGCAGTTTTACGCGGCATACCGCCCGGCGCAAGGGCGAAGCCTTGTCAGATCAGGCTAATCTTCGCGCGCTCGAAAATGGGACCTTTTGCCCCTCCTGATCAGGGGCATCCATGCGGAAAGTGGCCATCGTGGCCCCGCCCGCCAGAGGGGAGAACTGGCAATTGAGCAGGCGGCCATCCTTGAACCGGGTTTGATCGTGCCATGCGCTGCGCGGACCGAGGTTGGCTGAGAAATCCTCTACCCGATCCCAAAGTGCTGAAGGCGCTGTTTCGTTCCGCCAATGATCGCAGACGGTCGAAACACTGCCGGTGCCCCCCAAAGATGCAGCGGGATCATGGCCCCACAAAGCCGCATAGGCGGCATTTGAGATAACAAGCACCCCTGAGGCCGAGAAAACGGCAATCGCGGCATCCACGGCATCGATTACCGCCTGCCCAAGCTCCAGATCTGCGCGATAGCGCCGGGTTTGCGACATTTCAGTTGAGACATCCTCAAAGGATAGTGCCAGCGCGCCATTGGGATGCGGACGTCCGACGACCCGGTAGGTCTGACCGCCGGGTAGGCTCCAGGTTTCCTCATAAATGCCGTTGGCGGCTGCCTCTTCGATATCGGTGATCTGGTTGCGCCAGCTTCTATAATCGCGCGGCTCGGGGATCATCGAAACCTCACGCATGGCATCGAAAAACGCTGCCAGCGTTGGCCGCCTCATCAGCATATCTGGCGCAAGCCCTGTCAGATCCATAAGCGCGGGGTTAAACAAGACCAGCTTGCGCTCATGATCAAAAATCGCCAGCCCGGTGGAAAGATGGGCGAAGGTTTTCGTAAGGGTTTGCATAAAGGCGCGCAGGCCTTCTTCGGCGTTCACGGCGCCATCTGCGGGCAGAGCATAGACCTGTCGTTCGCGTGTATCGCCAAAACAAAAGAGATCAAACCAACGGGCGTTCATGTCGCCTGGTATCGTCAATTTGTGGCGCTGTGCCTTTGCGGGATCCGTTGTAACGGGCAGCGTAAACAGCTTTGGTAGCGGCCAGACCAGATCCTGATTGTCCTCCATGTGGCTTGTTACAAGATCCAAATAGCAAGCATTCGCCCAAACGACATCGCCATTTGCGCATTCGCGCCAAATGGGCAGCGGCGCTTTGGCGGAAATCATGCGAAGTTGCTCCAACTCCTCGCGGATAGCCCGCCGCG
>ERZ889078.3248-NODE-3248-length-10877-cov-6.041582_pt1 | contig 10877 bp, 10 predicted proteins | sample MGYA00521266_ERZ889078 | MGnify/ENA primary metagenome ERZ889078 (study PRJEB32303, sample SAMEA104408618) | aquatic metagenome | biome: Brackish water; feature: Pelagic; material: water | place: Baltic Sea | collected 2014-06-16T06:34:00 | depth 76,534 m ... | reverse complement strand
CATTCGATGGCAATAGACCAAAACCCGCTTCCGGCGCTTTTATAATTGATTCCTGAATAGTTTTTTCACCCAGCAGGACATCGCATACACTGGAAGCCAGTTCGCTTTTATCAATCCCGCTCCCCATCGTGGCATTACCCTGGGGATCCATATCAATCAACAGCACACGACGCTTGGTCGCAGCCAGAGAAGCAGCCAGGTTGACACAGGTTGTGGTTTTTCCTACACCGCCTTTTTGATTGGCAATTGTAATGATTTTGGTCATATTTCCTGTCGCTGTATAGTGACCAGACTACGCTTTTCGGCAATGCCCGGAATTTGTAATTGATTGATCTGTAATTTAAATAAGGTCGAATCCAGAGATTGTAACTCGTTTTCACTTAACTCTGTTTTCATCGTAATCAATCGCGTATTGCCTTGCCAGATTGCATCAACCGAAGACACAAAATCCAGTAAAGAAGAGTATGCCCTGCTAACAATCACATCGAAAGAAGAATCGGCATGATAGTCCTGAATACGCGAGTGCACAACTTTAACATTAGACAAACCGCAACTGGCGATTGCCTGCTGAACGAAACGGGTTTTCTTTCCATTGCTATCCAGCAGCACCCAGTAAGACTCCGGCAACATAATAGCCAGCGGAATTCCCGGCAACCCGGCACCAGTACCAACATCCAGACAGGAACCCTGTTGCGGCATTTCGCTTATTATCGAAAGACTATCCAGCACATGATAAGCCACCATTTTCTGCGGGTCAGTTATTGCAGTCAGGTTAAAACTTTTATTCCACTTTATTAACAGCTCAAGATAATCCTTTAACTGCTTTATTTGCCTGTCATCAAATGAAAGATTTAACCCTGCAAGACCTGCCTGCAGCATAGAAGTTAACATTATGCTGATTTCTGCGCAGGAATCTGACGTTTTAAATGAACCAGTAATAAGGAAATCGCAGCCGGCGTAATACCCGAAATTCGGCCTGCCTGGCCAATGGTAGCGGGACGCACATCCTGCAACTTCTGACGAACTTCATTAGAGAGCCCCTTGACCAGTGCATAATCCATTTGTACTGGTAATTCGGTAGATTCATGCTTTACAGCTTTGTTAATCTCATCCTGCTGGCGTGACAGATAACCTGAATATTTGCTATTAATTTCGACCTGTTCCTGCACCCTTTCATCAAATTTCAGTTGCTTATCCAGCAAAGGCATCAGGTGATTTATGCCAATTTCCGGCCGCTTCAGCATTTCAGAAAAGCGATATTCACGGTTAATAGGGTTACCCAGCAAAGGATTCAGAATTTTTTCAGCAGGAACCCCCGGGCGCACCCAGCTTTCCTTTAAAGTCTGGTTTAACAATTCAAGCTGCTCTCTGTATTCACTGAAAGCTGCCCAACGCTGGTCATCGACCAGACCCAGTTGACGGCCTGTTTCAGTCAGCCTCAAATCAGCATTATCTTCACGAAGCATCAGGCGGTATTCGGCTCGACTGGTAAACATGCGATACGGCTCACTGGTACCACGCGTTATCAAATCATCGACCAGCACACCCATATAAGCTTCAGAACGAGCAAGGTTTAAGGGCTCTTTACCTAACACAGCCGCTGCGGCATTAGCGCCGGCCAGTAAGCCCTGAGCTGCCGCTTCTTCATAGCCGGTCGTACCGTTAATCTGCCCGGCAAAATACAAACCCTCAAAAAAACGGGTCTGCAAATCGGGGCGCAAATCTCGCGGATCAAAAAAATCATACTCTATAGCATAACCGGGACGGATAATATGCGCCTGTTCAAAACCGGGGATACTATGAATCAATGCTTCCTGTATATCATAAGGCAGACTGGTAGAAATACCATTAGGGTAAACTTCAGATAGATTCAAACCTTCCGGTTCAACGAAAATCTGGTGTGATGTTTTATCTGCAAAGCGCACCACCTTATCTTCTATCGACGGACAGTAACGCGGACCGGTACCTTCTATTACACCGGTAAACAGAGGCGATCTATCCAGGCCAGCGCGAATAATATCGTGCGTCTTTTCACTGGTATAAGTGATGTGGCAACTCACCTGTCGAGGATGTAAATCCACCGAACCCATGGTAGAAAACACCGGTAACGGATCATCTCCTGGCTGCTCCTGCATTTTAGAATAATCCAGCGTTTTACGATCCAGCCGCGCCGGAGTACCGGTTTTTAAACGATCGATTCGAAAAGGCCGTTCACGCAAACGATCAGCCAGTGCAATAGAAGGTGGATCGCCGGCACGACCACCACTGTAATTGGCCTGACCGATATGAATCTTTCCGGCCAGAAACGTACCAACGGTTAACACCACTTTGGATGCGTAGAAATTGAGCCCCATTTCGGTTGCAACACCCTCAACACGACCATTGCTTTCTATCAGATCAATAACCGGTTGCTGAAACAGCGATAAATTTGGCTGATTTTCCAGCACTTCGCGGATAGCTGCACGATATAACTGACGATCAGCCTGTGCCCGGGTAGCTCGAACCGCAGGGCCTTTACGACGATTTAGAATACGAAACTGAATACCCGCTTTATCGGCTGCAAGTGCCATTACACCGCCCAGAGCATCGATTTCTTTAACCAGGTGCCCCTTACCGATACCACCGATTGCAGGGTTACAACTCATTTGACCCAGCGTATCAATATTATGAGTCAGCAATAAAGTATTCGCCCCCATACGTGCAGACGCAAGCGCAGCTTCGGTGCCGGCATGTCCACCACCAATCACAATTACATCAAAACGTCTGGAGAAGTCCATCACATCATTCACAATACAAAATAATCGACTATTCTAGTCTGTTTGTTATTCATCTATCAATCCACTTTTGACAGAAGGCTGCTTCGTATGCATATTAGGCCTTCATAATAAATACAACACTGGCGCTTTAAATTCCAAAATGAAATACATTCTATTCACCTTTATTCTTGTTACCCGGTCAGCCTTCGCTGCCAGCCCTGTCTGGCTAGTTGAATCAGATCACTACAAGATTTACCTGGCCGGCACCATCCACCTGCTACGCTCATCGGATTATCCTTTACCGGATGCCTTTGAACTCGCCTACCAGCAGTCACAAAGCCTGGCATTCGAAACTGATATCGGCGGCAGCAACAGTCCCGCCTTTCAGTCACAATTAATGAAAGCAGTATCTTTACCACAAAACCAGAGTTTAAAAGATATTATTTCAGCAGAAACCTTTGCAGAACTTGAGTCACACTTTGCAAAGAACCACCTGAGCGTTAATCAATTTATCAAATTCAAACCATCGATGGTTGCCATATCACTGACCTTACTCGAACTGGAAAAACTCGGTGTCAGCAACTATGGAGTAGATCAATATTTTTTCAACCTGGCTCAACAGGATATGAAGAAAACCCTTGCACTGGAAAGCCTGCAGCAGCAAATTGATTTTATCGCTAACATGGGCAAAGGGCAGGAAGACCAAATGATCCGGCAAACCCTGGAAGACATAGAAACCATGCGTGAATTATTTTCCGACATGCTAACAAGCTGGAAAACAGGAGACATTCAACAACTTGAAGAAATGTTTATTTTACCCATGCAACAGGAATTTGATACGCTTTATCAACAGCTACTGGTGCAAAGAAATTTAAACTGGTTACCGCAAATTTATGACTACCTGAAAACTCCTGAGACAGAAATGGTACTCGTCGGATCCGCCCACTTACTGGGTAAAGATGGTTTGATCAATCATTTAAAACAGGCGGGTTACCGGGTAACTCAATTAGAGTAGAAGGGTTTAACCAGAATTTTTCACAGGAGTGACAATCCCTCGCCTGTTCTTTGAATTTACAGGGTTCTTTCGATACTCGACAATACACATTGTTATTCCATTCGTTTAAAAAAATTCCTGTAAATCCAAAGCCCTGCGCGATCATCTTGCTCTCCTGTGAGAATTGCGGGTTAAATACCTGCAAAATAAGTAATTCTAACGGTAATTATTCCAATATTTTTCAGGTTCATCATTAGGTATATCGGCATCAATATCACACACTAAAGCCTGCTTTTCCTCATCGAGGCGCAGCTTTTCACGCACATTATCTTCAAGATACTGGTAAATATTGCGTCGGATAATGGCGAAGATAGAGTTATCCAGATAAAAGCCAAGCTCTTTCAGCAAGGCTTCAATCAGCTCAAACGAAAGATATTGCAGAGAATAAGTCAGCGTCAGCCGGTAATTAGAAACAGGTTGAGCATGATATACACCCTGAATTCCACGCAAAGCCGCACAGGCAGCTTCCACCTGATGCGTATCGCCGCTACGGTTCAGGCAGATTTTTCTTTCTCTAATATGAAGGTGCTCATCCATTGCCAAAGCGTACGACTTCAGTTTATAAAATTCAACACAAATTTACAGGTTATTTTCTGGCCAGTGTAACTCGGGCTAAATCGTTAAAATCGCGTAGCGTTGAAATATCCCTGAAACCGTATTGCAAAAAAATACCGGTCACCGCCTGCTGTTGATCATAACCATGCTCCAGCAATATCCAGCCTTCGTTCTGTAAATACTCTTTAGCTCCCTGAATAATTACATTGATAGCTTCCAGGCCGGTTTCACCACTGCTTAATGCCTGTAACGGTTCGGCAGGAAGGTCACCCTGGCTCAAATAGGGATCGCTGGCAGCAATATAGGGGGGATTGGAAACAATAATATTAAATTTTGTTCGCTGCACGGATTGATACCAGTCAGACTCTATAAAGGTTATATCCAGGTGATGTTTCAGTGCATTCGATTGTGCAACTTGCAAAGCTGGTAAACTGATATCAGTTGCCAGAATTTCACTTTCAGGAGCATATTTTTTTATCGCCAGCGATATCGCACCGGTACCCGTACCCAGTTCAAGTATTTTTTGCGCAGGCAGACCCGCTATTAAATCCAGCACCGAATCCACCAACATCTCGGTTTCAGGCCGGGGTACCAGGGTCGCAGGTGTCGTAGTTAACTCCATCGAATAAAATTCACGACTTCCTGTTAAATAAGCAACAGGCTGGGGCTGCAGGCGTTTACGAATTAAATCATGAAAATGCTCATATTGATCCGAAGTTAACTCTCTTTCCGGCCAGGTCATTAAGTAACTTCGGTTCTTTTGCAAACAGAATGCCAGCAGAACCTCACTATCCAGAGCAGCCGAACAACTAATCGAATACAGAATGCCTGTTGCCCACTCTAGCTGTTGTTTGATCGTGTAGGGTGCGTCGTGCGCACCATCATCATTGCCTGCCATGATAACGATGTGCTCGTCTCAGGAGCATCAATATTCTTCAGCCAGATTGGCTAACTGTTCGGCCTGATGCTCATTCATCAACGGGTCGATAACGTGCTCCAGGCTACCTGACATGATGTCGTCCAGCTTATACAGAGTAAGATTAATACGGTGATCGGTTAAACGGCCCTGGGGATAATTGTAGGTGCGAATGCGTTCTGATCGGTCGCCGCTACCGACCAGTGACTTACGCTCTTCTGCCTGTTCCTTATCCTGTTTCTGCTTTTCGGCATCATAAATTCTGGCCTGCAGCAATGACATGGCGCGCGCTTTATTTTTATGCTGAGAACGCTCATCCTGACACTCAACAACCGTTCCGGTCGGTATATGGGTTAAGCGAATAGCCGAATCGGTTTTATTAACGTGCTGACCACCAGCGCCCGAGGCACGAAAAGTATCCACCCGCAAATCGGCCGGGTTAATGTCAATTTTTTCCACATCGGCTGTTTCGGGAATGACCGCCACCGTGGCCGCCGAAGTATGCACCCGTCCCTGCGATTCGGTTTCCGGCACGCGTTGCACACGGTGAGCACCTGATTCAAATTTCAAATTAGAAAAAGCACCTGCCCCTATAATACGGGCTATAATTTCTTTATAGCCACCATGCTCACCCAGGTTGCTATTTAATACTTCGATTTGCCATCTTTTATTTTCCGCATAGCGACTGTACATGCGGAATAAATCTCCCGCAAAAATAGCAGCTTCGTCACCACCGGTACCTGCTCTTATTTCAAGAAACACGTTGCTGTTATCATTAGGATCTTTAGGCAACAGCTGTTTTTGCAACGTCATTTCAAGCTCTTCCATGCGCTGCTTGGCTTCATTGATTTCTTCTTCAGCCATTTCACGCATTTCAGCATCTTCTTCCTTCAGCATTTCTTCTGCTGCTAACTTATCCTGCTCAAAATTTTGAAATTCAGTAAATGTTTTCACCACATCCTCAAGTTGAGAATATTCCATAGACAATGTACGAAAACGATTTTGATCATTAATCACTTCAATATCAGACAAAAGACCGGCAATTTCTTCATAGCGCGCACTGAGTATTTCTAACTTGGATAAAATGGAAGCCTTCATGGATGTTTTCCTGCGGAATTCTCGTGGGTGGTTAGGTAAGTAACGCTTTAACTGTGGTCGATTAACGAGTGTAATAACTGAATTAGCGGCTTATCGTCTTCTTTTAATGCCTTGCGCATCTCAATGGTGGGTCCATGCAGCAGTTTATTAGTTAAATTGGAAGCCAGGGTCTCTATGACTTTAACCGGATCTTCTTTATTCTCCAGCATACTCAGAGCCTTAACCAGGCATTCACGTTTTAAAAGTTCGGCATTCTGGCGTAACTGCCTGATTTCGTCAGCTGACTTATGGGTTCTAATCCAGTGCTCAAAATGCACCACTTCGGTCTGAATAATATCCAGCGCTTCCCCCGCAGCCTCTTCCCGTGAACGTCTGTTTTCATCGATAACTTCTTTCAAATCATCTACCGTATACAGATACACATCACCGAGCTCACCGACTTCTGATTCAATATCTCTCGGTACTGCAAGATCGACCATAAAAATCGGACGATGTTTACGTTTTTTAAGTGCTGATTCAGTCGCTCCTTTACCCAGTATTGGCAATGGACTGGCAGTCGATGAAATGACTATATCTGCATGCACCAGTTGCTCGGGGATTTCACCGATGGTTATTGCTTTGGCACCCAGCTCTTCAGCCAGGTTCTGAGCTCGCTCAAGTGTTCTATTCGCAATGGTAATGGCACCGATACCCTGGCCTTTCAGATGACGGGCTGCCAGCTCAATAGTTTCGCCTGCACCGATCATTAGTGCATGTAACGGACTCAAATCACCAAAAATTTGTTTCGACAATGAAACGGCAGCAAATGCCACGGAAACAGGGTTAGAGCCAATAGCGGTATCCGTTCTAACTTTTTTGCCAACGGTAAAACCATGTTGAAACAAACGACCCAATACCGTCTTTACAACATTCGTCGAACAGGCCGTTTCATAAGCCGTTTTGAGCTGACCCAGAATCTGTGGCTCACCTAACACCATCGAATCAAGACCACTCGCCACACGAAATAAATGTCGCGTAGCTTCTTTATCACGGTACTGATAGATAAAAGGATTTAATTCATTAAAATCGACCCCGTGAAACTCAGCAAGCCATTGCACCAGAGTGTTGTTATAACCCTCTCCCACTTCACAATACAGTTCCGTACGGTTACAGGTAGAAACGATCACCGCTTCATTAACTTCATCCAGGGCCGTAGCCTGCTTTAAAGCATCAACCATCTGCTCAGGAGAAAAAGTCACCTTCTCACGTATTTCTACCGGAGCAGTTTGATGGTTAATTCCTAAGGCTAATAAGGGCATGCAATTTAAAAAGCTAAAATCAGACGCGCGATTTTCAGGCATTGAAGGCCGAATAGCAAGAAAACCAGTAACTTCTTTCAAATTTCAACTAAAAAAGAGATGGAACAAACACTCTGATTTCACATCTAACCCGGGTGGTTGAAGAATATTCTTCTCGCATTATTATCAGGATGCTACACTCAAGCAAACCCTGAATATAGAGTTTCAGGTCCATATTTAAGCATTTGATTTAATCCAGGTTCATGTATGTCTTTTACGATTTACCGAAATAAAAAATTATTCACCACTATATTAACAGCCAGCCTGTTACTGTCTGGTTGCGCCAACCTGAACACTGCAAATCAGGGGCAAGCCCATATATTACAGCACCAAAGTGATAAAATTCGCACTCTGGAAGTAACTACCCCTATCGAAAAAGACCCCGTATACCAGTTACTGGTCGCCGAACTCGCCGTTAATAACGGTCAAACAGACCTGGCTGTTAGTAATTACCTGTCTGTAGCATTAACCCAGAATGATCCGAAAATTGCCGAAAGGGCTGTTCGCATAGCGGTCTACGGGCAGGATCTTGAAGCAGCCCAGGAAGCAGCAGAACGCTGGATTGAGCTGGAACCTGACAGGTCAGAAGCGCTGCAAATTTTAGCCGCCATTTATATCCGTCAGGACAATGTCGAGCTGGCTTATAAATACCTGAAAAAGGTTATTGACTCACAGGACCCGGTAACCGATCAAACTTTTGTTGCAATTCTGGGATTGCTGGCACGAGAAAAAAATACAGACACTCTGCTAGCGGTCTCCAAGCTCATCGCTGATAACTACAGTGACTTCGCTTATGCCCATTACCTGCACGGTCACCTTGCATCTCAGGCTAACCACGCAGAAGAAGCCGTCGATTCCCTCGACAAAGCACTGGCCACCAAAGATATCCCGGACGCACACGCTCTACGCGCCAAAATGCTGATAAAACTGGGCAAACGAGAAGAAGCTGTATTTAGTCTGAAACGAGCAGTATTAAGCAAACCCAAAAACAAACAACTCAGGTTGGCATACGCCCGATTACTGGTTGATGTAAAACAGTACGAACTGGCCCGTATAGAATTTGAAAAGCTCCATTTATTAGCACCCAATGATCCTGATTTATTATATACGTTAGGTCTGCTTTCTCTTGAGTCACAACGATTTGACGCTGCCGAAAAATACTTATCTATTTTACTGAATAGCGGTCAACGCATAAGCGAAGCCCAGTATTACCTTGGGCGAATCAGCCAAAGCAAAGGAGAGTATGCAAAAGCTGTTGAACGCTATCAGACAGTAAGTTCAGGCGAATACCGCTTCGATGCGCAAATACGCTCAGCCAGCTTAATCGCCCTGCAGGGAAAAACGGATGAAGCGCTGGATTTCCTGAAGAGCATGGCAGAGGCCAGTCAATCAAACACATCTCTGGTGCGAATTTACCTTACCAGGGGTGAAATTTTAAAAGATGACAAGCGTTTTAAAGACGCTATAAAAAACTACGACATGGCTTTAGAGATTATTCCGGGTAATATCGATTTACTGTATGCACGCGGATTAACCGGAGAAAGTATCGGTAACGTTCAATTACTGGAAGCCGATATGCTCACCATTTTAAAGACCGAACCGGATAATGCTCACGCTCTGAACGCCCTGGGGTTCACCCTGGCTGACCAGACAGATCGAATTGAGGAGGCTTATGGTTATTTAAAAAGAGCCATGCAAATCAACCCGGAAGATCCTGCATTTATAGATAGTTATGGCTGGGTCAATTATCGAATGGGCAATTATAAAGAAGCTATTCGCTTATTGAAAAAAGCCTTATCAGAGGTTGAAGATGCGGAAATCGCCGCCCACCTGGGAGAAGTTTTATGGGTCTCCGGTCAACAGAAGGAAGCGATGGGTATATGGAAACGAGCTCTGGAAAAATCACCAGAAGATAGCAATATTCTTAAAACCATGAAACGCTTTAAACCATAACTTACGCTTCCTTATCTGAATGTCTCGCTATTTATTATTAACAGCGCTAATTTTAGCGCTGAATGGCTGCGTAACCACGCCAGAACTGTCAGAACAAATTACCGACGAAAGCCATGATCGCTGGGCACAGCGCCAGCAAAAGCTATCGTCAGTGCATAACTGGGAAATACGCGGACGCGTCGCATTATTTGCTGGCGATGACGTTTATAACCTTGGTCTAAGCTGGATACTTGAAGAAAATCATTCGACACTAAAGCTGGAAGCCGCTCTCGGTCAGGGCATGATTCAACTCGAAAAAAATAAAACTGCAGTTACCCTGACTACCACCAAAGGTGAAACCTATTTCGGTGAAAATGCCGAACAGGTATTATTACAATCCACCGGCTGGTCTATACCGGTCGAAGGGCTGGAGTCCTGGATTAAAGGCATCAATCACAATAACTCAGAATATTTTCCCGATATAGATAGTGCCGGTAGAGCACGTTCTTTACGTCAGGATGACTGGAAAATTAATTACCTGAAGTATGAAAAGACAACAGCAGATGGGCAGAATAACCTTGAACTACCGCAAAAAATTTATATGAAACGGCAGAACCTGGCATTAAAAATTGTGATCGATCAATGGCAGGCTCAACAGAACACCTCTGCATCGGAAATATTTCCAACTTTCAAAGATTAACGATCTACCCTGCCATGCACCTGAAATCCCCCGCCAAACTCAACCTGATGTTACACATAACCAGTCAACGGGAAGACGGCTATCACAACCTGCAAACCGTATTTCAGTTAATAGGCCTGTACGATGAACTCACTTTCAACAAAACAGCACAGGGCATAAATCGCATCAGCGGCAATCAACAGGTCGCAGAACAGGACGATTTGGTAATCAAAGCGGCAACCTTATTACAACCCTATTCGGCCAAAAAGCAGGGGGTCGACATATCAATTACTAAAAATATCCCCATCGGCGGTGGCCTGGGTGGCGGCAGCTCGAATGCAGCGACGACACTGATGGCGTTAAACCATTTATGGAAACTCAACCTGAGCAAAACAGAATTACAACAAATTGGACTGCAATTAGGCGCTGATGTCCCGCTTTTCATTTTCGGACAAAATGCCTGGGCTGAAGGCGTAGGTGAAGAATTAACTGCCCTGAATTTGCCCGAATCGTGGTTTTTAATCATTCATCCGCAAATTTTTGTGTCTAC
>ERZ889078.3247-NODE-3247-length-10877-cov-7.024764_pt1 | contig 10877 bp, 5 predicted proteins | sample MGYA00521266_ERZ889078 | MGnify/ENA primary metagenome ERZ889078 (study PRJEB32303, sample SAMEA104408618) | aquatic metagenome | biome: Brackish water; feature: Pelagic; material: water | place: Baltic Sea | collected 2014-06-16T06:34:00 | depth 76,534 m ... | reverse complement strand
ACGATGCGGGCGGGACGATGCGGGCGGACGACGCGTCCTGGGTCCCGGGTCTCGCTCTCCGCGAGAGGAGCTACGAGCGATGTGTGGCATCTGTGGATTTCTCCACGCAGGCACGAGCGCTGATCAGGCAACCCTTGAGCGCATGGCAGAGACCATGGCGACCACCCTGTTCTCGCGTGGCCCCGACTCCGGCGGGACGTGGGCAGACGCCGCCTCGGGTGTCGCGCTTGGTCACCGGCGACTAGCGATCCTGGACCTCAGTGCAGCCGGCCACCAGCCCATGGAATCGGCGTGCGGGCGCTATCTTCTGTCGTACAACGGTGAGGTCTACAACTTCGTCCCGCTGCGTCAGGAGCTCGAGGCGCTCGGGGTGGCTTTCCGCGGACACACCGACACCGAGGTCATCGTCAACGGCTGCGCGGCGTGGGGCGTTCACGGCCTGACGGAGCGCCTCAACGGCATGTTCGCGTTCGCGCTCTGGGACACGGAGACGCGCACGCTGTCGCTCGTTCGGGACAGGTTGGGTATCAAGCCGCTGTACTGGGCACAGTTCGGCGAGCTGCTGCTGTTCGGATCCGAGCTGAAGGCCCTCCGTGCGCATCCAGGCTTCACGCCCGTCATCGACAGACAAGCGTTGGCTGCCTACTTGCGTCACAACTACGTGCCAGCGCCGCTCACCATCTACGAGGGCGTGCACAAGCTGCCCGCCGGCTCGATCCTCACGCTGACACTGGGTGGCACGCCGCAGATCACACGCTATTGGAGCGCCCGGCAGGCCGCGATCAGCGGCCGCGCGTCGCCGTTGCTGCTGTCGCCTGAAGACGCTGTGGCGGAGCTGGAGCGCCTGCTGCTCTCGGCTGTCGGTAGCCGCATGGTGGCCGACGTGCCGCTCGGCGCGTTTCTGTCCGGCGGCGTCGACTCTTCGCTGGTTGTCGCGCTGATGCAGGCGCAGAGCACGCGACCAGTCAAGACCTTCTCCATTGGCTTCGATGTGCCGGGCTACAACGAGGCGCACCATGCCAAGGCGGTCGCGGAGCACTTGGGCACCGAGCACACAGAGTTCTACCTGACCCCGGCGGAGACGATGGCGGTGGTCCCCCACTTGCCCGAGTGGTTCGACGAGCCCTTCGCGGACGCCAGCCAGATCCCGACCCACTTGGTGTCTCGCCTGGCGCGCGACCATGTGACGGTGGCGCTTTCGGGCGACGGCGGCGATGAGCTCTTCTCCGGCTATGGCCGATACGCAGAGACGAGGCGACGCTGGCAGGCCCTTAGGCGCTTGCCAATGTGGGCGCGTCACGGGTTCGCTCGCGGGCTAAACTCAGTGCCTCGCTCGGCGTGGGGCCGTCTATTCGGCCTTGTTCCCGACCGAATCGCGCCGCCGGACACCGCCGCCAGGGTGCATCGCCTCGCGACCGTTCTCCAGCTCGACAGCCCAGACGCGCTCTACCGCGACCTGATCAGCAACTGGAAAGATCCCCTGGCGCTGACGGGGGGTGACAGCGAGCCCATGACCGCGGTGTGGGACACACGGCTGAAGCGCGACGTGCCGGATCTCACCGATCGCATGCGCGTGGTCGACAGCGAGATGTACCTGCCGGACGACATCCTCACCAAAGTCGACCGCATGTCCATGTCCGTCAGCCTTGAGGCGCGTGTGCCGCTCCTGGATCACCGAGTGTACGAGTTTTCATGGGCCATGCCGCGCGCCTATCTCGAGCGCGACGGGGTGGGTAAGTGGCCGCTGCGCCAGGTGCTGCGTCGCCACGTGCCAGGCGCGCTGATCGACCGACCGAAGATGGGCTTCAGCGTCCCCATCGAACAGTGGCTGCGCGGGCCGCTTCGTGACTGGGCTGAGACCCTGCTGAGTGAGGCGGCGCTGAGCGACGGCGGCTATCTGAACCCCGGGCCGATCCGAGCGGCGTGGCTGGAGCACCAGTCCGGCCAGCGGGCCAATCACAACCTGCTGTGGACGGTGTTGATGTTCCAGGCGTGGCGCGCGCATTGGATGCCGTAGCCAACGCTCAGACCCGAGCCGCTGCGCGTAACACCTCGTCCAGCTTGTCCATCGTCGCCTTGACGGTGTAGGCCTCTGGAATCTGCTTGGATCCCCGCCATTCGCCGTGCGCCAAATCATGCAACGCGCGGTCGATCGCGCCACCGTCTTCTGGTCGGACGCAACGCGCAGCGGGATGATCGGCTAACACGAGGTCCACGTCCGCCCCCGCGGGGCTCAGGGCCAGGATGGGTCGCCCGACGGCGACGTGGTCAAACACCTTGGCCGGCACCTGGAGCTTATGCTGCGGCGCCACAAGCAGGAGGTTTGCGGCCGCCCCGAGGGTGGCTGCCATGGCCGTGGCGTGGGTCTGTCGCGGCAATACGTCCACCAGCGCCGCGATACCGAGCGCCTCGGCGTCACGAGCGATCTGGGCGTTGTCGGCGCCCATGACCATCAAGCCGAGCGGGTGCCCATCGAGCGCGCCTGTCGCCTGCAATCGCGCCAGACTCTCAAGCAGCGGCGTCACGGTGCGGCCGCCATAGAGTCCCCCCGCGTACAGCATGGTGGGGCGGTCAAAAGTTCGCGGCGTCATGCCCTCGAAGTTCTCAGGTTCGCTGGCGTTGGGGATAACGTGCAGGGCACGTCCGCTCTGCGCGCCGATTTCGCGCGCGAGCCCCGGGGTGACCGTCGTCAGCTCGGTTGCACGCGCAAGGCAGATGGCCTCCAAGCGGGCCTCCAGCGCGCGCCGAGCGGGCGGCATGTCCGTCCTGCGTACCGACGCGTTCCAGGGATCACGGTAGTCAAGCACCAGCGGAACGCCGAAACGCGCCGCGACAGCGGTGCCTACCAGCGCAGAGGTCGCCCACGGGATGGTGACCAGCACCACATCGGGGCGCTCGAACGCGACCGCGGTAGCCACGGCGGGGAGCAGCCAGCCTATCCGCTGGTCCGGTAGCTCCACCCAGCGGTGCACGCCATCCGACACGGCCGCGCGCGCCTTGGATACCAGCCGCCGCAGTGGACTCGCCTGGCCCGGCGCCCTCTCCGTCGCGGTCGTGTCGGCGGCGGGCCGCGTGTTGGTGCCGTCTCCACCACGGGCCACATCACGCGTCCATCGCGCCCACGCGCGCGGATGCAGCGCGTGTGTGCGCACGATGTTGGCGCCCTCAAGGCCAGCCATGAGGCTGAGATCGCAGCCGTCCTGGTACATCTGCTTCGCGCACAACACGTCCACGTCCCAGCCACGCGCGAGCATCTGAGACACGATGCGATGGCTGCGCCGGCTCCCGATGGAGATGTCTGGGGGAAAATGGTGGCTCACAAAGAGCAGCCTAGGGGGCGTGGCGGTCATGGTGTCGTACCGGGTCATCCGAGAGCGCTGGCGTCGGGCACGATGCCCACCTCACGACAAACCAACTCGAGGTTGAGGACCTTCAGAAGCAAACCCTGCCGCGCCTGCCACTGCTCCGGCGTGCCGCCAACCAACTCCTGCAGAAATCCCGGCTGGTACATCGCGCGAGTCGCCATCGTGGCTGGATCCAGCGTCGATCTCAGCTCCGGCGTGTCGAAGGGCACCTGCAGCGGTCGCGTCATGGACGGCGGCGACCCGATCAGGTTCACGTGCCGACTCAAACGGCCGCCGGCGTAGACACGATCCAGCTTGGACACCAAGTGGCCGGCACGTTTGGCGAGCTGCTTGGCTTCCTGCGGCGCGGTGCTCAAACGCACTGCCTCAGCTGTGTTGCCATAGTGTGTCTCTTCGGCTGCCAACTCCGGCGACAGCAGCTCAATGACCGTCCGGACGAGGTTTGCCGTGACTTTATACCGCACAGGCAAACTCACAGCTTTGTTGATGAAGGCCGCGCTGTTGATCGGTGGCGCGGTCGGCAACAGGCCATAGAGCGAGCTCGTGTAGGCAGAGATGAACGCGGTGTTCTTCCAGGTGTGCACCACATCGAGCGTGTCCGTGTTGCGATTGCCCTCACAGGCGTCAAAAATATCCTCAATTCGCGCCACAAGTTGATCGCGGAATCGCGGGTAGAAGTCGGTCGCAAAGACCCCCTCTGGCGGCGGTCCGGCCTGCAAAAATCGGTAGCGCAGTAACCTATCCAGGTTCGGCCGCTGGCGCTTGCCGATGTCGGTGAACTCCTGCGCCCATGCATAGTAGCGGGCGTGATCGCTACCCACCGACGCCCCGTGAACGTGCATTCCATAGGTCCGACCTAGCTCGGGGCGGGTGAGGAGCTGGTGGTACCCGCTTGTGAAGCTCATCTCGCCGCTAGTCCGACACACCAGCTCTCGGCGCATGTCTCTCGTAATCGGCTGGGTCCACATCTCACGCTGCACGTAGTGATGGAGTGGCACGCCCAGTCGCTCTGAGATTCGGCGCGGCACCTGATATTCCAGCGAATCCCGGTCAGCGTTGACGGTGAGCGCCAGCGGTACGTCGGCGAATTTGGCGGCTGCGACAACGAGGCGGCTATCGTAGCCGCTCGTCAGGTCGAACACCTGCGGACCCGCCAGCGCGGCATACCGGCGTACGCGGTCACTCGCAATGGAGGCGAGATCGGTGGCGGCTTGTCGAAAAGAGATGTCGCTCTCCGTCGTGATAGGGGACCAATAGCGGGACACCTTGAGCGAACCGGCTGCGAACACGGCGTGCTCACCCCAACTGAGGCGCCTCAATCCGCCGAACAGGCTCAACGGTGCGGTGATGTAGCCGCGCACGATGAACTGTTGCACCCCCTCCGGCTCCAACCCGAGCCCAAGCGCCTTGGCGAGCGGAATGGGCAACGTGGTGACATACAGCCCCCCGTCAGCCTCAATGGCGTACAGGTTCATGGTCGCCGTCTGATCCACCAGCAACCGACCGACCTGGGCTTCGCCGTCCCACGCCATCAAGCCAAACGTGCCCTCAAGCGCCGTGAACGCGGGCGCATCGCCAGCCATGACGGTCGCGAATGTCTCCGCGGGACGCACCTCCGTGGAGAGGCGCCGGACGTTGAAACACAGCCCTTTCTGCGCGAACAGGTGGGGACCATCCGCGTAGACCACAGGCTGATGTCCGCGCGCGTGAACGGCCAGCACCGTCGCACCGCCAGCGTCCGTGCGTTGCACCACAGCGTCCTGGAGGAGGTCTTCCACGCTGGCGGCGTAAGTCTCTAGACGGCCAGCCTCTGGCGTCGCCCCCGGGCGGCCAGGCAGGTATGCGCAAAAGTCGGCCATCCGTTTTCCTCGTCGAAGTGCGTGCGATCCACCCCGCTAGGCGTCAAGGATCAGCACATGAAGCCGCCGGGTAGACCACCCGTGAGAGGCTGCGCGGAGTCTTCTCGCTCGCCCTTCCCTCGTCAACCCGCAATGTCGCGGGCCTGCGCGCCGTAGCTTGCTTTTTGCAGCGCCGCGCGGAGGTCCGAGATGAGGTAGGGCTTCTGCAGAAACGCCGACGCCGGATCACCGCTCCGTGACGCGGCGGTGTCGCTCTCGTCGTAGCCGCTGCAGATGACCACGGGCAACAGCGGTCGATGACGCCGAATCTCTCGATAGACCTCGTCGCCACCCAGATACGGCATCGTCAAGTCAACAATCGCGTGGGTGAGGTGGGCCATGTGGAGGTGAAACACGGCGAGCGCCTCCCTACCGTCGGCGGCGACGACCACATCGTAGCCCAGCGCTTCGAGCACCTGTCGCCCGACCAGCGCGACGCTGGGTTCGTCGTCAGCGAGCAACACCAGCCCGGTGGAAGACACGGAATGTTCAAGGCCGGCGCTGGCGACCGCAACCTGATGCGCCCCCCTCGCGATAGCTGGCAGGAGCACTTCAAAGCAGCTGCCACCACCGACCTCCGACGTCACGATCACGCCACCTCGATGCGCTCTGACAATCCCCAAGAGGGCCGAAAGGCCGAGGCCACGCCCCGTGAATTTGGTGGTAAAGAAGGGCTCCCACAGCCGCGCGAGCGTGGCTTGGTCCATCCCAGCGCCCGTGTCGGTCACCCGCAGACGCACATACGATCCGGGTGAAGGCGGCGGCGCTTGGAAGGCGCTGGCGACGATCGGCGCAGCCACAGCCACGACGTCCACGGCGACCCGGACCTCGCCGGGTTGGGCCCCTATGGACTCGGCTGCGTTCGTGATCAGGTTCATCACGATCTGCCGCATCTGCGTCGCGTCCGCTTCAACCCATGGCACGCCCACGGCCGGCTCAATCACCAGCCTCACCTTCTTGGGGGCGGCGACCTCCAGCATCGTCGCCATGTCCTGCACCAGCTCGCCGAAGTCGAGGGCGGTGACCTCAAACCGGCCGCGTCCAGAATAGGCCAACAGCTGCCGACACAGCTCAGCGGCCCGAGCGGCGGCCTTATCGACCTCCACCAACAACCGGCTCGCCTCGGCAGGTTCGCTCAGGCGCGACATTGCGAGCTCCGCGTTGCCGCGAATGACCTGCACGATATTGTTGAAATCGTGTGCGATACCGCCGGCTAAAATGCCGAGACTCTCGAGTTTCTGCGCTTTCATCCGCTGATCGCGCAGCTCGAGTTGCTCGCGGGCAAACCGCTTTCGCGGCGAGATGTCTCGCACGATCGCGAGCAGGTGGCCTTCGCCGAGCAGCGCTAGATCCGTCAGAGAAACTTCGGCCTCGAACGGTGTGCCGTCCTTGCGCTGGTGCACCCACTCAAATGAGACCGGCCTGTCAGCCTTCGCGCTGGCGAGAAACGCCGTCGCGGCGCTCTCCGACTCCCGACCATCGGGCTGGAACGCCGGCGACACGTGCCACGGCGCCTGCCCGAGGAGCTCGTCGCGCGTCTGGCCGAAGAGTCGGCACGCCGTCTCGTTGCAGTCGGCGAAGCGGCCGTCGCGCACGAGCAGGATTCCGTCGCCAGCGGCGGCAAACAGACTCCGATAGCGATGTTCACTCGTGAGGACGGCTCGGTGGCGGCCGATCAGCAGCCACAACAGCCAGGCGATGGCCGCGGCGAGCGCGCCGCCAACGCCCACAACGACCGTGGGCAGCGCGCTATATGAGGCGGCCAAGTAGGTCTGTGACGGCGCCAGTTGGAGCGTCCAGCTCCGGTCGACGACCCGCACCTCCACCCGTGCGGCGACAGCGGAGGCCCCAACTGACCGCTCGCCTCGTTGGCGATAGACGGAGCTGCCCTGCGCATCGAACAGATCGAGGACGAAATTCGACCGAAGGTGTGACTCAGCTAGGCAGGTGTCAACGAGACGGTCGATGCGGAAGACACCGTTGATGAACCCCGCGGGGCACGCGCGCGCTGTGCACACGGCGTAATACGTCGCGAACCCTTGCCCGCCTTGGAGCAGCGCGAGAACTGGCGTCCGTGTCGGCTTTTTCGTGCGCTCCGCTCGTTCAAGCGCCTCCCAGACGTGCTTGCTGGGATGATTCCGAAGGTTTTTGTTGAGCGCGGGTTCGTTGCCGGCCTCGGGCACAATGATGCGGATGATTCGATCGCCGTCGACCCAGTTCAGGGCCTGCAGACCAGGATAGAAGTGCAGCAGGCGGGACGCCTCCGCCCGATACGCGTTCGGATTGTCGCGGTACACGCTGTCCCACCGGTCACCGACGAGGGTCACCATGCCCTGGCGTGCGTCGATCCAGGCTTCGAGGCGCTGTCTCAACTGTTCGGCCGTGACTTGGGTCGCCACGCGAATCCGGCTCGCCTCAGCCTGTCGGGACACACTCGCCATGGCGACGACGCCAGCCGTGATCAGCACAAAGGCGACCACAGGCACAGCAAGATCGGACAGTCGACTCGACCGCCGCGGGAGCTTATGGTGACGGGGTTGGTGCATGGCTATGAATTTTTTGGCGCTTTCGACTGCATTTGTGTGGTCGTAGCCTGAGCCGATCGAGCCGGGATGTCGAGCGCCTGCGGCCGCTCATCTCGGCATGGCGAGCGTGGCTGTGATCTCTTGCCCAGCGACGGCTGCGTGTCCAGATGCGTCAGCGACCAGCACCAGATCGGTCGTGCCGATCCAGACCCGCAGACGCCACGAGCACGGTGCGTTGAGTGCAATCACGACCCTCGCGCCGGGAAAATCGCGACGCGCGACGGCCGCGCTCCCCAGCCAGCGGCCACGCTCCTGTGGCAACGCGATGGGGCCGAGCGCCGCGCCAGTTGCGCTCATCAGGTGACCAGCCGCTACGGCCAGGACAGCGTTCGCGGTGAGTTCGACGGTGACGCGCAACCACGAGTTGCCAGTAGGCACGGTGCGGCGCGGCATCCTCCGCCGGGGGGGCGTCGGGTGGCGGTGTGTCGGGGACTGGGACGCCCGCCGACGTCGGGCCTGCAGTGGCTGGTCGCGGAGCGGGGACTGGCGCACGCTGGCGCGGCGCGCGGCCCGGCGGTGGAGGCCCAGGCGATCGCTCAGGTGGCGACGACGTCGCCGGAGCTTGCGTCGGGCTTTGGGCGGGTTTGTCGCCCAACACGCGCTGCGGCTCGGCCAGACTCTGGTCACGCAAGGCCGGCGCTAGGACACCCAACCTGCGCTTGGCGGCCGCCGCGCCGAGCTCGAGAAGTTCGGCGCTCATCGGACCGTGACCGCGGTGCCTCTCGACGCGCTTTTCGGCCGAATTGTCGGCTCGCGACGCGGTCAGCGCCTGCACCTGCGGCGCCTCTCGTTGATCGACCATCGCCGGAATAGCCAGCGCCGTCTGTTCGTCCGGGTGCACCTCCGAACCATCCAGTGCGTGCACGGAGACCGACGCCACGCCAGCGCCGACATCGCGCGCATCGGGAGGTGCGGTCTCAAGGAGCTGCGCATAGCGATCGGACCTACCCGCGGCCACCGGCCCCGACGCGCCGTCACGGAGCCGCTCCAACAACCCAGACGCCTCTGCCGCCGATGTCGGCCGGTCGCCCGGCTGCTTGGCCATGAGCATGTCGATGGCCGCCTGCACGGCGACCGCGTTAGCCAAGTTAGGACGTGCAGCTGCGATGCTCGGCACCGGAGCGGTGACGTGTTTCGCCAGCAGCTCGATGGGTCGCTTGCTGTCGAACGGTGGCTTGCCCGCTAGCATCTCAAAAAACAGCACGCCTATCGCATACAGATCGGTTGTATGATCGACTGCCTGCCCCATGCATTGCTGCGGCGACATGTACTGTGGCGTACCCACGATCGTACCTCGACCGGTTAGGCTGTCACCATCCACCGCCGTGCCCTTCGCGAGGCCAAAATCGATGAGCTTGACGTGGTGCTGCGTCCAGTCGGCACGACACATGAACACGTTCGAGGGCTTCAGGTCGCGATGCACGATCCCCTTGTTGTGCGCCTCGTGGAGCGCGCTGAGAGCCTGCGTGGCGATGTCGATCGCAGCGCTGAGCGGCAGCGGACCGCGTCGTTGGAGAAACGTGAAGAGGTCGACGCCCTCCAGCAGCTCCATCACCAGATAGACCAACCCATCCGACGTGTGGCCAAAATCGATGAGCTGCACAGAGTTAGGATGCGACAGCCGCGACATGACGCGCGCTTCCCGGCGAAAACGACGGACCCAATCGAGCTGCGATTCAACGTGCTGGGCGATCGTCTTCACCGCGACCGGCCGCTCAAGCGGCATCTGCTGGCCCCGGTAGACGACACCGGTCGCGCCCCGCCCAATCACCTGCTCGATGAGATAGCGCCCGCCAATCAACTGCCCAATGAGTGGGTCGGCAGCGTCATTTGTGGGTCGATCGGCGGACAATCTGTACCTCGCGCGAACTCGCGGCCGTGTCGACGCGGTGCAGACAACAGGATGAAAACTCACCGGCCTGAACGCAAGGGGCCGCGCTGGAATAGCCAGCGTGGGTTTACGCTCATGCTGGGGGCCGCGCGACCACCGTCGATAAATTCAACAATACGCGCGTCAACTTGATGATTTTTTCACCATTTCCACGATCCGGCGCAGCTCAAAAAATCACGTTTAGCCAATAAATAAACGACAGTTACAGCCGTCACCCGTCAGGCGGCACGATTCTAGCTATGATAGATGTTGTCTGAAACACCCCGTCTCACACGACACCCCATCGCTGACACCCGCCTTCACTGGCAAGCGCTCAGCCTCACGACCGACTTGTGCGCGCTAGCGCACCGACTTGCCCTGGGAGGCCCGACCATGCGACGCCCATTCCTCGCCACGCTGTTGCTCATCTCGACTAGCTTGGCGCTACCCATCGACGCCTTCGCCTGCGGCGGATGCTTCTCCCCACCCGGCCAGCAGAACAATCAGCTGGTCCTGCAGAACGCTGAGCGCGTGCTTTTTCACCAAGATCCGAAGACGAAGAAGAGCCTCGTGTGGGTGGAAGTTCGCTACACCGGCCTCGCCAAGGACTTCGGCTGGGTCTTGCCGTTGCCGAGTAAACCGAAGGTCTCTGTCGGCTCGTCGTGGGTGTTTGACCAGCTCGACGCGCGCCACGCGCCTAAGTTCTCGACCACCACTGAGTCGGGCGATGAGAACTGCCGCTCGTGGGAGAGCTACTGCTCAGGCGCAAACAGCGGGGCCACCGGCGGTCGCGGCTTCTCAGCGGCACGGCCCGGCGCCGCAGGCGGACGAGATTCGAGCACCGCTGACGACCAGGACGGCAAGAGCGGCGTTCAGATTCTGGAGAAAGACCAGGTCGGGCCCTATGACTACGAGATCCTCGCCAGTAAGGACCCCGCCGCGCTGTTGAAGTGGCTCAACGACCACGGTTATGAGACGCCCGCGAAGGCCCTGCCGATTATCAAGTCGCACCTCGATAAGGGTGACGTGTTCGTTGCGGTGAAGTTGCAGAGCGGCGCCGGAGTCAACGAGGTCAAGCCGATCGTGTTGGAGATGGACGGGGCAGAGTCGTGCGTGCCGCTGCGCCTCACGTCGATCGCAGCCACCGACAACATGAGCG
>ERZ889078.3246-NODE-3246-length-10878-cov-9.999446_pt1 | contig 10878 bp, 9 predicted proteins | sample MGYA00521266_ERZ889078 | MGnify/ENA primary metagenome ERZ889078 (study PRJEB32303, sample SAMEA104408618) | aquatic metagenome | biome: Brackish water; feature: Pelagic; material: water | place: Baltic Sea | collected 2014-06-16T06:34:00 | depth 76,534 m ... | reverse complement strand
CGGTTGATACCAAAAAGAAAAAGTATTGCCGTTTCAAGAAGAGCGGAATCAAATATATCGATTATAAAGATGGAACCTTCCTGTTGAAGTTTATCAACGAACAGGGGAAGATCCTACCCAGACGAATCACTGGTACTTCAACCAAATACCAGAGAAAAGTGGCTCAAGCCGTTAAGAGAGCCCGTCATCTGGCGTTATTACCATATGTGGCTGACTTGTTAAAATAAGGAGGAGAAGAGATGGAAGTAATTTTAAAGCAGGACGTGCCCAATTTGGGATATGCCAATGAAATGGTGAATGTTAAGCCAGGTTATGGTCGTAATTATCTGATTCCTCAAGGGATGGCTATTCTTGCCACTTCATCCAGCAAGAAGATCCTGGCTGAAAATCAGAAACAGCAAACACATAAAGCTCAAAAGATCCATAATGAGGCAGCAGACCTGGCCAAGCAACTGGAGAACCTTGTTGTGAAGATCGGTGCAAAGGCAGCCGAGTCGGGTAAGATCTTCGGATCTGTAAACGCGATCCAGATTGCCCAGGCATTGAAAGAGCAGCACAACTTCGAAATTGACAGGAAAAAGATCCATCTGGATAAGGATCATGTCAAAGAATTGGGTACCTACAAAGCCAGAATCAACCTGCACAAAGAGGTTGGCATTGAGATCACCTTCGAGGTTTTCGCTGAGTAACCTGCTCAAATTTTCGTATTTTTACATTTGAATCGGAACCATGGCAAAGTGGTGCAGTGGTGCCATCGTGATGTGGTGATGTGGTGATGTGGTGATGTGGTGATGTGGTGATGTGGTGAATTCCTGCATTCCTGCATTCCTGCATTGAAGTATTGATAGGTTATTCAATGATAACGAAATCCCAGATACAATTTGTTCAATCCCTGAAGCAGAAAAAGTACAGGGATCTTCACCGCTGTTTTGTTGCGGAGGGATCGAAACTGGTTCTGGAGTTGGCTGAGAGTCGTTTTTCTGTCAGACAGATTTTTGCCACGACGGATTGGCTCAGGGATACTCACTTTGCCACCGGGATCGCTGTTGAGGAGGTGAAACCTTTTGAAATGGAGCGGATCTCCGCTCTCTCTAACCCCAGTCCGGTTCTTGCAATTGTTGAAATGCAGGAGGAGGCACCGGAACCGACTTCCCGGTTTGAAGATCTCACGCTGGTGTTGGACGGAATTCAGGATCCGGGGAACATGGGAACCATTATCCGGATAGCCGATTGGTTCGGGATCCGTGAGGTGATATGCTCAACTGACAGTGTGGATCTGTATAACTCAAAAGTAATACAGGCTACCATGGGTTCTATCACCCGGGTTAAGGTGAACTATGTTGAACTTGCCGGATTCTTCGAAGCTCTTGAAGTGGGTGTCCCGGTTTATGGGATGATGCTGGAAGGAGAAAACCTGTATACTGCAGAACCCACTCCAAATGGGATGATTGTCATTGGGAGTGAAGCACATGGAATATCACACAAGCTTACTGGTTACATTACGCATCGGTTAACGATTCCTTTTTACCCGGCTGACAGAGATTATCATGCCGAGTCGTTGAACGCGGCCGTGGCGACAGGGATTGTTTGTGCGGAATTCAGAAAGCGATTAGCGATTAGCGATTAGGGATTAGGGAAGAGGAAATTTACGAATTATTCGCAATGCGATCTTGAGCTCTACGCTCTGATCCATGAAACTTATCAATGACTGAACTTGAACCTTGAACCTGTCAGAATGTATCGTACAACACTTCTCCTGATCAGCCTGCTACTCGTTTCCGGGAACTTGCTGGCCTGGGATTTTCCGAATGAGAACAGGGTATATGATCCTGATATTCATACTGTCCTGCTATTTAAAAGTGGATTTGAGATGGCTATGCCAATCGTTTCTTTAAACTCGGGAGAGATGGTGACACTGAGTTTTGATGACCTGAATGTATCTTTAAAAACATACAGATTTACAATCCGTCATTGTACCGCTGAATGGGAAACCACCACCGACCTGATGGTAACCGATTACATTGACGGCATGCAGGGGGAGATCATCGAGCAATTTAATTATTCCTATAACACAACAGTGGAGTATATCCACTACGAATCTACTTTCCCTTCTTACAATATGAGGCCGAGGATTTCGGGGAACTACTTGTTGATTGTTTACCTGGATGACCCTGAAACACCTGTAATTACCCGGCGGTTTATGGTTGTGGAACCCACTACGGTTGCAATTACAGCAGCTGTGGTCAGGTCGGATTCCCCAATGGAAAGTCATTCAAGGCAGCAGGTAGATTTTTCTGTTAGCATGCCTGGTTTTGTCTGGTCAAACCCATCCAGGGAGATCAAGATTGTGATCATGCAGAATGAGCGCTGGGACAACGCAATCCGAAATCCCACGCCCAGGTTTATCCGGGGTTCCGAGCTTGATTTCACATTCGACCCCACACACAGCTTTAATGGCGGGAACGAGTTTCGGACACTGGATATCAAAAGTCTACGATACCAGACGGAGAACATACGGTTGATTGACTGGGACGGAGAATATCATGTCTACATGCTCGATGATATGAGCAGGGCCAGAAAACCCTATATCTTTTACCAGGATATCAACGGCAGAAAACTGATAGAAAATGAAGAATATGCCGAATACAGCGCAATAGAAGCGGACTATGCCTGGGTACATTTTTCTATCCCTTCAAGCAGCATGATCCCGGGAGGAAAATTTTACCTGATGGGAGCTCTGGCCGACTACCGGATGGCGCCACACAATGAGATGGTTTTTAATCCCGCAAGCAAACGCTATACCTGCTCTCTTTTTCTTAAACAGGGCTACTATGGCTATCAATACGCTTTCAAGCCGGATGGTTCCACAGTTGGGGATGTCTCATTTTTTGAGGGAAATCACTGGGAGACAGAAAATCAGTATACAATATTCGTCTACTGGCATCAGTTTTCAGGACTGTATGACCAGCTGGTAGCTGTTAGGGACATCAACTCAAAAGATTAACAAAGGCTTCAGTTATTTCAGATGCTTTTGGATCACCCGGTACAGGTCGGCCATCAGAAAAGGTTTCATCATGTAGTCGGTTACACCAGCCCTCTGGAATTCTTCAATCTCATCCTGAAGTATATTGGCTGTGAGGATGATTACAGGTATTTTTGAGTTATCGGAAGTTACGTTCCGGCGGATCCTTTTGGTCATCTCAATTCCATTCAATTCCGGCATATTTACATCCGAGAGTATCATGTCGTAGTGATGCCTGCCAGCTAATTCGAGCGCCTCTTTCCCATTCTTTGCTTTGTCAACCTTTACATCCCACTTGTTGAAGATTGCTTCCAGCAACACCAGGTTGATTTCAGTATCATCCACAATCAGAATCCGTTTCCCGATAAAGATGGAGGTGTCGATCCTCTTATCGGTTGGTGTGATTACTTCCGGTACCTCTTTGCTGATGCTGTAAGGAATGATAAATGAGAAGCGGGAGCCTTTATGAAGCTGGCTTTCAGCCCAGATCTTTCCACCCTGCTGATCTACGATCTTTTTACAGATTGGTAATCCTAACCCGGTTCCGATGATCCACTTCTTCGCCGACTGCTCATGAACCTGGCTAAATTCACTAAAGACATCTCCGATATGTTCGTTCGAAATCCCAATTCCAGTGTCGGCAATATTAACCTCCAGACACTGTTTATCACCACAGGGTTTCATGGAGAGGGTTACGTTAATCTCTCCTTTTTCCGTATATTTCACTGCATTGTTCAGAAGGTTGATGAGGACCTGTTTCAGACGCATCTCATCCCCTGAGAGCACCGTATTAACACCAATAAGGTTATTAAGGCTGACATTCAGCCCTTTTTTGGCAGCTGATGGACGCAGGCTGTTTAACACCTGTTCAATCACTGAAGCCGGGTTGAAAGGTGCAATAAGAAACCTCATTTTCCCCGAATCCAGTTTGGACAGATCGAGAATGTCGTTCACGGTTATCAGCAACATCTCTGAAGAGGTCCGCATGGTGGAGATATACTGCTCCTGTGTTGGATCGAGCGGGGTCTGCTTCAGCTGTTCTATAAACCCGACAATTGAGGTTAACGGAGTTCTGAGCTCGTGACTCATGTAAGCTAGGAAACGGCCTTTCTCGGCGGCATCATCCACAGCTTTCTGACGTGCGGCGATGATCTGCTTCTGGTACCCGATGATTTGCCGGATTGTTATAATAATTAATATCAGGAGGATGAGCACGATGCCCAGGCTCACTATGCTGGTCAGATTTATGATACGGGCTGAGTGGTCGATGGTAGCAAGTGCATCTCCGTGGATCTTTGTATTTTTTCTCTCTACCTGTTCATTGAGGAGATAGAGGATCTCTTTGAACTCTTCCATCAACCTCTTGTTTGTAAGGATCAGCTCTTTCTCCTGGGCATCCAGTCTTTGCCTGAATTTCTTCTGGAGCCGGAGCTGTTTCTGATAGTAGAGGTTTGTTTGGCCGGCAATTACCTGGCTTACCTGATCGATGGATATTGTACTGTCGATTCCTCCCTCAGGAATTTCTCCTTCCCGGGTTACTGTTACCTGTTGCTTAGTAGTTGTCGAATCCTTTGTCCCGACAAAAAACTCCTTTACTCTTTTGAAAAAGCCCTTCTTCTCCTTCTCTGATGTAGAGGTTATGCTGAGCGTATCGAGTCCCATTGCTTTTAGATCGGGGTAGTATCGCCGGATCGTAAGTGTACTCATCGGAGCGGTCCCAAACTGGACCGAATCTATCGTGACTGCTAAATAAAGCAGGGAATCGGTCAGCCGCTTCAACCGTATAAAATTACCGGAAAGATCCTCCTTTTGCATGATGCTTTCACTGGCATCATCCACGAAGATCAACTCGGTTGTATCGGTTTCCAGACCAAACCGCAGTGAGTCGAGGATCGCAAGTAGCTCGTTGATGTCATTTGAATATTTCTTCGAGTAGGCAATGTCGTATGTAAGTGTATACATCCAGAAATCATTGTCGGCCTCATAGAGTTTCTGGAAACTCTTTTCCATCATCTCCAGATTCCTGTCTTTAACCCTCAGGTAATCGAGCGCTTCAGAAATTTTTTCCTTTTCTGTTGCACGAATCCAGAAAAATGTTGCAATTGTGAGAGTGATGATGAGGATCAGAAAAATCAGAAGAACCCTCAGGAGGATTATTCCTTTGCCACCTTTTGCCATATTCGGTCTTGTTAAACCTGCTGCAAGATACGAAATAAAAACGATTCTTTATCTCTTAACCAGCTTGTCGGACTTGATGAGTTGGTGATTTTACCTACAATTCATATATCCATTCTTGTATATTTATTTTATTATCTTTGCATATAGTATTTAATTAATCTGAATAATAATTAATCAACTACTCACGATGAAAATAAGATTTTATTTCACAATAATCGCCTTGATTACGATATCATTATCGGGGTGTAAAAAGAATAACGATCCGGCAACCAATCTCACCAAATCGGATCAAGTGAAGGCAGCTATTGAGATTGTAAGACTAGCAACTGAAGTGAAATTGGGTCATATGGTCCCCAGTATCAGCATCTATATGCAAACACCTGACGATATTGTCTTTGCCAGTGTCAACGCCATGGGTGTGCCGTTGTTGACACCTAAAACCATGTTCCGGTTTGCCAGTAATACCAAAACCTTTACTTCTACTGCTATATTGAATATGTATGAGGCTGGCTGGCTTGATATTTACAAAAAAATTACCGATACGATTCCGGGTTACTCTGAAACGTATGTGCCTGCAACCCCTGATTGGCAGATTCCATATAAAAATGAGATCACTATCGAGCTGTTGTTACAGCATGCGGCCGGTGTGTATGATGTGGATAACGATCCGGTGCCGGGTTTCGGTGGAGAAAGTTATACGGAATTCATGTATAATTCAGATTCAGCACATCAGTTTACCGTACCAGAAATGGTGGAACAGTTAGTGATACATGATTTAAGCTATTTCAAACCGGATTCGGGATATCATTACAGTAACACAGGCTTCGCCATCCTCAGTGAGATTGTTGCACGCATTTATTCCCTGCATTCCGGTGAGCAAAAAAGCTTTACCGATTATCTGGAGGATTATATATACGGCACCAACACCAGGGTTCCTCTTAACCTCCATTTCCCATGGCTGGCAAGCAATATATACCTGGGTGATCCGCATGCAAGCGGGACAATCTATTATAAAAACATTGGGAAAGTTATCTATGGTTCCAGCAACATGAGCGCTCATGTTGGAGAAGGGAATGGCTGGAGTGACTTTGAAAATCTGAACCAGTTTGTCAGGACTCTTATGACCGGCAATAATGTATTATCTGCACAAACTATTACGCTTATGCAGACGGATCGCTCACAGTTTGGAGGACCCTATGCATTGGGTTGTACATATACACCCAACCTTGGATTTGGACACAACGGGGATATCAGGGGTTACCTTACCATCATGGTTTACGATCCTGATGTCGATGTTTCGCTGATTGCCCTGTTACCAATGGAGGATCAGAGTTCGGAAGAAAACTTTATGATAAGTTTTACTGCTATGTATGATGCTGCCTGGGCTGCACGTGCTGCATTGGGATACCCGGGAAAACCATAAAAAGCGAGAGAAAACTGAATTATCGTAAAACGTCTCTTCACAAAGATAATGGCAAAAAACATACACTAAAATTATACCTTGACAGGCAACTTGTTACAAACGATTAAACGTAATAAAAATGAGAAATCTGACTAAAGTTCTTCTCCTCGTGATAGTTACTGCAAGTTGTAATGCAGTTACCGATCAGACTGACGCGGAGACCACCAAAACGGATACGTACGAACCAACGAAGAGTATTATGAATGACACAACACCAAAAGTTACAGGAATAGGAGGAATTTTCTTCCGTTCGAAGAATCCAAAAGAGGCGAGAGAATGGTATGGCAAAAACTTAGGACTTGCAATCAATGAATATGGTTCTTCATTCGAGTTCAGAAATGCCAACAGGCCTGATGAAATCAATTATCTCCAATGGAGTCCTTTTGATGAAGGGACCGATTATTTCGATCCTTCGGAGAAAGAGTTTATGATCAACTACAGGGTGCAGAATATTGAGGGGCTGGTAAAAAAGCTCAGGGAAAACGGTGTAACCATTGTTGACGAGATCGAAGCATACGACTATGGCAAATTTGTTCATATCCTCGATAATGAAGGGAATAAAATTGAACTGTGGGAGCCTGTAGACAGTGTTTTCACTCAGATGGGAGGGGAAACAACCAAATAACCGCCCGGGTATGGGGGTATGTGTGTGTGGGAGTATGAGGGTAAGGAGGAGGGAGGCGGTTAAGACTGGATTGTAAAGGGGGTTTATTTTGTTTTACGGAAGGTTGGCAGAAAGAAAAAAAACATTAATTTTGTCCCCTCATTTCGGGGAGCATAGCTCAGCTGGTTCAGAGCACCTGCCTTACAAGCAGGGGGTCACAGGTTCGAATCCTGTTGCTCCCACCAACAAAATCAAGGGTTTTTAGATAATATAATCTGAAGACCCTTTTCTATTTGCACATGATTTGCACAAATATATTTTTCGAAATCATGACCTTGTTCAATTCTAAGACAATCAATGATTAAGATTATTGAAGTGATTTCTAATATTACCATCGCTGCCTCTAAAGAAACTGTTTCTAATTCTTAGCTCGCTCCAATTCTGTTTTGTTAAATTGGTATCGTAATAAATAGCCATGAGGAATCATTGAACCTTCATGATCGGATCCAGTATTAACCATTACTCTGCCAATCCATTCATAATCCTTGGGGTTAATTATTTTTGAAAATTCTGGACAATCCTTTTTCATTTGTTCATCAATGTACTTTAAATTGGGCTGATCAAGAAAATCTTCAATCTCCCTTTTTGATGATAATGTATTCATAGTCTGGAAGTGATACTTTAGTTGTATAAATGAATCTATATTTGAAACTTCTGATTAACATGTAACCTGTAACCACTTAGCGATTAGTTCTTGCTGGAAGTTGCTAGCCTACGGAGTGGCCTCTTCCAGATCAAAGTTCTTAACTAATAGGTTAAGTAATGCAGTTACATCAATTATTCCGGCACCCATTTCCTTAAAAATAGCAGGATCAGGCAGGTCATTCTTAACAGTATTGACAAACAACTGAAGATCAGCTTTTATTGAGCCAGGGAGAGTGAATGCCGTTTCAGGTGCAAGCAAAAGTACCAAACGGAACACATCAGCTTTGTGTTTTTTGATGTGCTTTGTATCCACCTTTTCTCCTTTATCTTTTCGTGCCTTCGTTTCTAGATAAGCTCTGGCTTTAAGGCAAATCAAAGCTTCGATATTGGCTCTGTTTAAATCATCCTCAATAATGCTGTGATCAATGGTAAAGTGATAATAGACATCATTTAACAAAATGGCTGAAAGACTGGAAAGATCGTCATCCACAGGAATCGGAGTGAAACGCGGTTCTCCTTCCAGATCAAGAATGTCAGGCTCCCGAGAAAAAAGCTCTACCTGAAACGGGAAGTCAGGATCGGCTGGGTTAAGGAAACGATAATATTTCCGTTCATTGGCACTCTTTTCACGTTTTTCATAATTCCCATTTTTAATAAATTTCCAAAAATTTCTGACAAAGTCAGGTGTTAACGCTTCTATTATCAGGATAATGTCAATATCTTTAGTGGCCCGGGGCGTCAATCCGGCAGCAGCAATTATAATATCACAGGCAGTGCCGCCAATGATCACATAACTACCCGGGAAATCCTTGAAATATTCCCTGAATGTGTTAAGTCCTTTTACCATGGCATCTTTTCAAGCATCGTTTCAAGTTCTGCTTCAATCCGTTCATTGATGGTATTACGAAAGATCAGATACAAAGACAGTCTATCCACAAATCTCTCTTCTCCAAACACAATCGGATTATATTTCCATTGTTCAACTTTATACTGTCCATCATATTCGCTGAACATTTGGATTTCACCTTGTTTATGAAGTCGATGGAAATTCCTTGCACTGATAGCGAAATGATCCGTTGTTGCATCACCAATGTTTGTATAATGTGCTAATGCGTTAATACTTGTTAGAATTCTGAATTGTTCGGGAAGTTCATCATTGATGTAAACAGTCTTTTTAACCGGACTGGTGAGATATGGCAAAGCTTTTTGCCATAAGTTCTTCCCTTTTTCCCAGAACATGAGGTGCTTTTCTTTTGCACCTTCTGTGAAACTTATCCCCATACTTGTAAGATTCTCAACAGCCCGGCTTGTAGTCAGATAATTATAGGGCAAGGTTTCTTGTAATTTTTTGAAGGTATATTCGTTAAGATTATGCAACTGGAGATGAAACAATAACAGATACTGGGCAGCCGGTGTAAGATATTCTTTTCTGGTTCTCCCCGGTTTAAGATAGTCTTTCAGATCTACCAATAAATCAGGGAGGAAAATTTGCTTATTTTCCAGAATGAAGTTTATCTTTTTTTGAATAAGACGGTTCCGGTTATAACTTTCCATGCTTTTTAATACCAGGATCACGGGACATTTTACGACATTTTCAAGAAGATCAGTTTGTTTCCTCAATTGGTCAGGTGTCAGAAGTTCTTCCCCCTTATTTACAGCGAAGAAAACTTGTTTGTTCAATATTTTCCCTTTCCAAAGAGCGTATGTATTTGCTAAGATGAATGGGACCTTTCTAACCACTTCCTCATCCGCCGGTTCGACAATAACCTCATCGCCAAATACTTCTTTAAGGTAAGGTATAACAGTATTCATATCTATGTTTATTATATTATCATACTATATGCATATTATCATTAGGTAGTATAATCATGCAAATATAATGATAACATGTTAATAACAATACATTTAATGCAAATACACTTATACATCAACCAAAGCAAAACTATTATATTTGACATGCTCGTTAAACTTCACATATCCCAACTGGTTGGTGATTAACCTGGTTCTTCCGATCGAAAAACTATTGATTGCCTCATGATTATGACCATAGATCCAGTAATCCACCAGCGATGATTCGATAAGATCATGCAGTTCAACTGCAAAAGCTTCATTAAATATATCTCCTTTATGTTTGAGCGGGTAATTTAAAAAAGTAGGAACGTGATGAGTGATGACAATTGACTTTTCCTGGTTAATTTCCTGTTGAATAAATTGAATACTATCTTCATTGAGTTGATTACAATGTAAAGGTGTAAACGGTTGATCATTATGGCGGATTACATGAAAATCGGACATTCCTTGTTGGATTGCCCATTGATTCACTGGTGATATTTTCGTCCACAATGTCGAAAAGATTAGCTTTATCTCAGAATGCGTAATTGCAAAATTATTTACAAGAAATACATTTTTCCTGATTTTCTCATTCAAAGGACCGCTTTTTTCGGCAATGTCGGAATGGTAATACTCATGATTACCTGGTAACCAATAGGTAGCTTTGAAATGATCAGAAACATAGTCAAAGAAATCGGAGTGCTTATGCATTACCGCAAAAGGAACAATATCACCGGCCAGCAAAAGGATATCACCCTTTGGTTGCAAAGGGTTTAATTTCAGGAATTCCTTGTTTTCACGAAACTCCAGGTGCAGATCAGAACAATATTGTATTCTCATTCAATGATAATGCCAACAATTTATACAGAATTTTAGAAATCAAATAAACGCCCAAGTAAACGAAAATACTGATAAATGTTTGAAATCAAATGGTTCATTCATACTTCCTTATCAATCTTTAAAGTCAGTATCTCATTGGATGGTTGGTCAAGTCATGCCCGGAGAGATCACAAGAGGGATCCAACCGCTCATTAAGTAACTCAAGTTTCGCAGTTGAAAAATAGATCCATTAATATA